>Ga0307509_10001134_pt1 | contig 45708 bp, 40 predicted proteins | sample 10_EM_MG_FD_202245 | JGI IMG/M metagenome (GOLD analysis project Ga0307509, IMG submission 202245) | Populus trichocarpa ectomycorrhiza microbial communities from riparian zone in the Pacific Northwest, United States - 10_EM | ecosystem: Host-associated > Plants > Roots > Unclassified | place... | reverse complement strand
CATCCTTAACAACCATAGTCTCAACTCCCATGTTCCGCAACCCTATCCATACCCAAAGACTCCTCGTCCAAACATCCAGTGTTGTAGTAGTGTTGAGGATATGGAACCTTCGCGAATATTTTAACAATTTTGTCGGGTAGAGTGGGTTGATGGAGTTCCTTGGCGGTGAAGAAAAGCGGGGGCGATCGCCGTTTTAAGCCTGGGGGGCCAATCAATCGACCGGATAATGACACACTAACTCGTCTGGCAAACATAAATGATTTTCGACTGCTGTACGATATGTTTTTTTTCTTTTTTTTTATCAACCTTTTCGATTAACTAGCTTACAACAACTAATAAGAAAAGAAACCCCATCAACCGCTAGAAAATACTAAGAGGCTTTCTGTAGCATCAAGTCTGTCTGCCTCGGCACTAAGCAACCACCCTCCTCCCGGAAAGCGTCCACCTTCACACCCAAAAGAACGGCAATATCGCCTACCGAACCCAAGAGATGAAACATCGCCACACAAATGCAAAGTGGTGGGACCTCTAGAGAGGCCGCAACTAAATACCTACATCGTACTCCGAATGTCCCCTCAAGCCCAGTAAAAAAAAAAAATCAACTCCTAAACCAACCTCATCTTGCACTTCTTGCAAGCCCCTCCTATCGCTCCCCCCATCTTCCGACACTTATTGCAATACCCCATATCCCCCACCTCCGTCGCCTTCAATTTCCCCAAACCAGCCGCCCAGTCCAAGTCCGCCTTTGAATCCACCTTAGGAACTGAGGGCTCCCCAAACAGAGGCCCCCTCTCCCACTTCAAACCACTCCCGAAATCCACCTTTTCCTCTCTCTCCTCCTTCCTCGGCCCTCTAGTCTCCACCCCCTTCCCCTTCCCAGCCCTCCTCTCCACCTTCTCCTCCATCGTCTCCACATACCTCTCCTCCGACGTGATTGATTCCACCTCTTCCTCCTTCTCTTCCCCCATGAACGCCTCCACCAGGCCGAACACTTTCTCAACTCGCCTCCGGTTAGCATCAAGTACAACCTTTACCTGACGCCACCTATCCACCTTCCTTACAGGCTTTACAGCCAGGAACCGCCGGATCGAGCACCATCGGCCAGCCAACCACATCCCCGAGGGAAACAGACCATCCACATCCTTCCCACCTCTTACCAACGCCAATACCGTCGACGAAGTCTTCCCCTCTTTCATCCGCCGGTCCCGTTCCGCATCGTCGACCAACCAACGACTACTCTCACAACTCACAATCCCCAACCGACCTAACTCGGCCACCACACCCTCCACCCCAACCAACCACGCCACACCACCCACTTTTAATCCCACCACAGGCCCTTTTCCCTGCTCCTTTTCAGGGTCAACCCGTGTTCCCACCTCTTCCTCAACTTTCCTCCTTTTCCCCTCTGCCACCTCCACCACCCTCGACAAGAGCCCAGACCCTTCCCCCTCCCCTCCTCCTCTTTTCCGTCCCAACTTGAATGGAATCTGCGAAACTGGTGTCATGGGCGTGTTCGTTCGAATCTCCGTAGACGTGATTTTCTTCGGAGTAAACGCAACCGCCGTCTTCCTGCCCCATCTGTCCAGTAGACCCTTAAGCCTACTGACCTCCTCTCCCAAATCTCGCACCTTCTTTTCCAACTCTTTCTCCTTAGCCTCCAGGCTCAGCCTCGCAGCTTTTTCTTCTCCCTTTCGTTTACATAGTCCCTGATTCTCAAGGACTAGCTCGGTTATCGTGTTCCCTAGGCTCGAATCCATAGTTGTAGATAAATCGATTTGAATGAGGCAAATGCTTTAAAGAGGGGTCTGTATTTGATTGGTCGAAAACCTAAATTCCGGTTTGTGCGCCAAGTCGTAATTTCAAACGCTGTGGTTGTAACGGTCACGGTGCTTGTACGATATGTTCAATCAAATGTACGAGTATTCCAAAGTTACAAACCTAACCGGTATACCATACAGTAAGGGAGAGGTTAATATATTCTGGAAATTTTCAACTTGATCGCTAATATTTTGATCAAGATCTAGAGAGTGTTTTTTTGCTAGGCTCATGATGTTAGTTAATTTAATATATTGTCACATCCCGCCTGATTGATAATTACCCTTTTCTGAGCTATTGGGGGGGACAAGTATTTTGCTGTATGGGGTCGGGATATTAAGCAATGAGCGGAGAAATTTGTCTCCTAGGCCGAATATGCATGAGGCTTCAAGTCTCTGTCGGCTGATTTATGCGAGTCCTCAGCTTATTAAAGCCAACTCCGATTTAAATCTCGGCCTCCATCCGCGAGTATATACTAACGCGACCGAGTTGAAGCAGGACACTTTGTGTTGGAATTGCCATAGTAAATTTAAGCGTTCTGCTGCAACCCGGCCTCGAGTGTATGGTAATACTCGTAGTGTAAGTCTATTGGAGGTTATGAATCCATGCAACCCCCCAAACCTCCGGGCACAAAGCCCCGATAAGGTTACAATAAGTCCGACAACCGGTTTCTTCTATTGTGATCAAAGAAAGCCTGGTGAGATTGTGAATTGAACTGCGCATTTTTTCAAACAGGACGCACGACAGGGAAGCGGAGCCATCATGGTCCGGAATGTAATACAGAAGATGGGGATAATGCCTTCTCGTGCCTCGTAGTTCGGCAACCGTGACGAGAAGAGGCTCATGCAGGTGGCTTCGTTTTCCTTCCAAGCATACTGTGCCCTACGTCCCATAACCTTTTTTTCTGACTTGCTCTGACAGTGCTTGCCAGTTTGATCCCTGGTAAAAGCTACTCGAGTAAACCTCCCAGTTACCCTGTGGACGCAGCCTGACCACCTCATTCCTCCTATTGGTATTTTTTCCCTTTTCGGGGTTACTTTTAGGGAATACTTTATTACAGAATCTGGAAACAATTGGACAGGAATTAGAGCAAAGGAAATTGCAACCAAGGCAACCATGCTAAGAGGAGGGCATGACGAATGCAGACTTGCAACAATTTAAACGTATCGGGGGGGGGGAGAGATGATTAGCGATGTTTAAAAAAATTCTCCTTAGTCCCAATCTGATCCATGCTTGGATGTGGGTATGGTGAGCCCCAATGGCCAAACCTTTCACTTGATCCGTGGTTGAGCTATGATACTGTATTAATATCGTTCCTGGATAAAGTTAACCGAGCATCAACGAACATCAAAAACTCTGGCATTCACTACCACGCCCACCACCAACCCCAATATCATGAAAACCACAAAAAAACGAATTGAGAATGTAAATTTATAGGACAATACCTAGTAGAAACTAATATTTGATCTAGAGAAAATTCTTTAGATGACGTTAGTGTTGCGGGGGATAAATCACAGTGGCGGCACAACAGCTCGATCTAGACTCAGGGCTCAGACTAAAGGGTACGTATAATCGGAAAGTCCATTCGCTCGTCTCCACAAAACAAAACTAACTAAACATAAGTGTATATAAGAACAAAAGTATCTCAACTATTCTATCGTCTGCCACCCATATCGATCTCTCCTTCAGGCATATCCCCATGATAACAATAAAGGAAAGACATCACCAGAAAACCCTTCTATCTATCCTTTCTTCTAGAACAAATGAAACAACTAAAACAATTATTCCGCCTTGTTCTTCATCAATCCACTTTCCTTGTCTCTGACAAATATCCACTTCCATAAACTCTAACAGTTAGAAGTGTAGAGTAATAAGTAAAGTAAATCAATTAACTAGACTGTCTGCACAATTGGAAGCTTGACATCGGAGGAGGATGTCATGATCTTAATTGTATCACCGCATTTAAGAGGGAAACAAGCGTCCTGAATGAAATACGCAACTACAAAACTCCCACATTCCAACGTCTTCCTTTCGCAGCTCCTCTTTCCCCAGGATAACATTCGCCGCACCACTTCTTTCCCCATCTAGCTTACCAATCTCTTCCTCTTCCATTCCCTTCGCTTCTCCCACTTCGCCTCTTCTAGTACCAACTACCCTCCTTCTTATCTTCCCCTCTTCACCTGGACTTTTACTTCTCCCCCATCTCCTACTTTGTTCTGCATCTTTTAGATTATACTTGTCCCCCCCCCATGTGGGAGATGACAAATTCCAGATAAATTACCGCCGCTCTTGATACGTCAAGTGCATGCTTTCAATCGCATCACAAAGCGCCGCTGATTTACGATAACAAGGAGGGTTGCGTTACTCTCAATATTTGGTGCGCAGTTAATTTTGTCCATGGACAATAGCATGGGGAAAGGTAAAAGAAATTTAGGTATTACTCATACAACTAGCTGTAAGATGGAAGACGCTTAGCGATCACTTCTCCAACCCCCTCACCCCTCACTATTTAACCCCCATGGCCACAGAGTGGCTTGCGTCCAAATATCAATTGTGGTTCGAAACGCCAAGACTCGGTGGACAGCCTTCTACTGGTTGAAAAAAGCAAACTGCGGGGCTACACCCTCCCGCTCCCGGGTTCTTCCGTGTTACATGTACTCGGGGGGTGCCTTAAGTCGGGCGACACCCATATATGGTAACCAGGGCTTTTCCTCATACTAACTCGTTTCTTGGCATTTTTTTGTATGGAGGAAAAAAATCTGGCGACACCCAGAATAGGCAATAAGCTAAGACTTTTTGTGGCACCGCGCCCGACTTACCCTTGTACCCGAGTACAGTACTCGAGTATTGCACTCTACTATTTGGTACGATAGGGCACAAATTAACTTATTTTCCTCTATGAGATCCAAAACCAATCTAGAGGTAGATTCAATTTGCGCACGAACGTCCAGCCCGTACTCTGTAAGCATTAACGCACCTGTAGTGATCGCGCCAGCACAGGCGTGTGTAACGCCGGAGCCTAATGAGTTACAACCCCCGCATTTTTTCAACTCCTACAGATTTCCCCGCGCCCTAGCACGGATTCTCACTACTTACAATCCCTCTCTAGCTCCCATCAAGAAAGGAATTCGGATAATAGACTACAGCACTAACGCCCTTCCTGCAGCAGACCACAGGTAATTCCAACCGGTTTCACACTAATCACTCGTTCGACAATATGGTCAACTTCGTTTCCCAACCAGAGGCCAAGGAGCATCAAATGCTACATTGCTCATCGCCACTTGAACAACTGCAACAAATACCAGGATTTGAGAACCTGCCGACTCGATAGCATGAGGAACTAAGCACTAGAAGCGAATGGCTTCCGAAGATGCCATGATGCGAAAGATGGCAATGTTCGGGTTCTGCTATTATCTTACGGGAATCCGGGGGGTGGGGGAAAGCTTCATTGGGCAGGAAGTGTTAATGGGCAAAGTGATACAGTTATCGCTGATGACCAATGAATAATAGTTCCCTAGGGATTAACACTCGGAACGATCAGGCAGTGGGAAAATATATTTTTGCCGTTAAGGGGCTATACTACGATTTCCTTGCTCAGGGGGGCACAGTCCATGGGGAGTAATAGGGCCATTCCCAAGCAGCTTGCCAGTAGAGAAGGAATCACGCGCGAAATACGGGAGGCGGTTCCGAAGGCCAAAAAAGGGCTTTGCGGGCGAGGGCTCCTACCCCTTAATATCGTAGATATTGTGAAGGCGGTACAGTACATTCCCACCGCAGCTATTTATACGTGGGGACGCTTTAGACTAATCCCTTGCGGACCACCGACGGGAGCTCTTAGTGTCGCTGCAAGAAATCGTTCGGGTATGGCAAAACACAACAGTATTTCTTCCCCGATGGCCCTATATTTCCTAGCCTCATACCCGCATACCTACATATCCCCACGACCGACGAACGACGAACTGCATGCTTTATAGGGAATCTAACAGCAGCCCCATCTCCAGACAGCTCTCGATATACACGAGGATAGGGCTGGCTTGTATCTCAACCGCCTCACTAAAACATCTCGCAATTCTTTTCAGAGGTATGATATGTACTGTTATTGAGCATGTAGCTTTGTGGATTGAGGTGATTAGGCACTCAGCAGCGGTTGTGGTTTTCACATCATATGCCGGTAGGCATAGGGTATCGGTTTCATGGCCTTTTGATTTCTCTGGCTATAGGTATGAAATATCGGGTATTGGTTACTTTTATACCCTATATCACTCGGCATAAGGGATTTGGCACAGTATTAGGGTATACAAGTAGGTTTTGGGGATCGTAGAGGATCATGGGACGTTAAGATGGTTCTGGATTGCTTGAGATCATGAGATATTAGATTTTTTCAACTGGGTGTGCTTCTGGTCGTGTTGCGTTTCGGGAGTGTTGTATTGTTGTTAGCTTGGGAGGGGGGGATGTATGAAAATCGGAAATTCAGACTTAGAAGGCATATCATAAGTGTAATTCAACAACACAAGACAAGAGACCGCTCCAAAAAGACGCCAGCCTTTCGCTGGCATTTCGCCGCACTATTCCCGACCGTCTTTATGATCTCGCGCCACCACCGTTGCCTTCTTGCCGGAAACTATCAATCGCTTCCACGGATGGCCAACCATGCAGATGATTAGTGTATCGGAATGAGAGGAAAGAGACTTCAACAAGTGGTGCTCTAAATCTATTGCATTCCACCGAATTCAAACAAAAAAGGAGAAAAAACAGTTATCATATAGTTGAAGACAAAGAGAACTGCTCCTCAAAATAAATCACAAGGTAGATCCTCTACCAAAAAATGAATCTATTCTACAATTGTGAAGAAAAAAAGAGATTACCTAGGAGAGGGAGAAAGGAGAACCTAACCAAGACACTTCTAATTTAGTCTCTAAAACGCTAGATGAGAGAATGAAAGAAAGGAGAAAAAAACGAATAACGAACTAAGACCACACCCCAAAAAGAGCATTCATGCGACAGTAGCTATAGACAAACGAAGACTTACATTTACATGACACATGGTGACAAACTCTAGGAAACCAAGAGGGGGCGGAATTACTGCGCACATCGGGAGAGTCGCGCTTGTAGCAGCTCTACGATTCTATGGTGTCCGAACCCGGCGGCGAGAGCGAGCGGTGTTTTGCCGCGTTTATTTGAATAGTTGGGGTTGACATCGTTCCGGTCCAACATTAGCTTCACTATTCCCTCATGGCCATTCTCGACAGCCCACGAGAGCGGTGTGTGGCCAGACCATGCGTCGGGGATATCGGGGCTGACATCTTTCCGGGCCAACAGTAGCTGCACTATTGCTTCATGGCCATTCTCGGCAGCCAGCGAGAGAGGTGTTTGGCCCCACTTCGTGTCTGGGATATCGGGGTTGACATCTTTCAGCCCCAATAGTAGCTTTACAATTCCTTCATGGCCTTTCATAGCAGCCCACGAGAGCGGTGTTCGGTTGCATCGACTTAAATTATTGGGGTTGAGATCTTTCCGGGCCAACAGTAGCTTCACTATTCCCTCATGGCCATTTGCAGAAGCCCATGAGAGCGCTGTTCGGTCGAATTTTGAATCGGGCCGGTCAGGTTGGATATGTTCATTTCGCAAGAGCAGACTCACTACCTCTTCATGCCCATGTTTTGCTGCCCATATGAGTGGCGTCGTACCCGCACTATCTACTTGGTTCACATCCCATCTATTCATATCTAGCAAAGTATTTGCGACTTCAGCGATGCCAAAGTACGAGATACAGTGCAAGGCTGAAAACGGCTCATCGCCGGGGTTCTCGTACGAGGGCAAACCGCCGTTATTCGAATTCCAGAGGTATTTAGCCGATATGTGGCCATCGAATCGATCAAGAAGCTGGAGCGCAAGTCTTTTTGAGCAATCGGAGATCTCCATTCGCATGTGGGTTCCCCAATATAAGGAAGAATATTCAAGAAAGGGTGTGTCTCGCGGGTCAGAGGGTTGTCCAGCTGAAAAATCCTTGATGTGTTGGAAGTTGAGATATGTTAAGCAGGTTTCGGCCATAGTCGAGTGAGCACTCTTAAAAACGTCAGGGTGTGCGCGAAGGTACTCTTGGAGGGTAAAATGAATCAACCTAATGGTCGAGCCGCTCTTTTCCAAAGTAACCAGTCCTTGACAACAGTTAATCAAGGTTGATAACGTAGGGATGTCGTCGCTATTGTGATTAGTTGACCCTGTCCGGATCACGACAGCGTGACATAGTTCATGCACCTCCAAAGGCCGCCTCGAATGGGACATCCACATCAGAACGGCCATCCCGAGCCTTGCTTTCTCCCCACCCTGAGCCTTTATCCTTCGTAGCGTCGCCTGGTACGCGCCCCCCAAGTCCAAACCATTCTTCATTGCTCTAAGTTTTTCCCTCCTTCGATATATAGTGATCTCTTGTAGAATGGTCTCGATGCTCAAGAAAACAAGTAGGAATCTAGATACAATATCTTTTAGTGCGCAGTCCTAGGAATTTTTACGAGTGCCGCCTTCGTACTTACATTTCCGAAACTGTTCCGGGAATTTCCTGAATAATTTCCGCCTCTAAACTCTCGTCCATCGCGTCCGGTATCGTATCCTCTCTCAGTTTCTCTCGGATGAATGTGATGATATCATTCTTGGTGGGTGTTATGGATCTAGCCGCTGCCCTTGACCCAAGATTCTTCTCAACCTCACCTAGGATATGCGGCCTCCCGGTTATGAATATTCGAGCGCCCGGGGATTTCAGGAGAATTCGGTTGAGTAAATCGAGAAGCTTTATCCGATTTCCCGACGGACACTCGTCTAGGGCGTCAATGCATATCAATGTACACCATCGGGACGAGATATCTTGCAGGAACTCCACAATTTCTGAAACCGCTAGCCTCTTTCCACCAATGACCTTCCCTTGATCTCGGAAAGCCTTGACTATTCTTTCCGGAACCTCAGCCAGTCCACCAACAACCTGCTTCAGCACCGAGCCCAGAACAGCGACAGGAGATTGATCTTGAGCGGCGAAGTCGAAGTAGAAGCACGCAACAGCAGCCTTTCCTTGCACGGCCTCCTTGCATAACGTATCTATCACGAGTGAGCTATCATCACAGTTTATTAGCAATACCTTTTTTTCCTCTGGTATTTTCCTCTCTTACCTAATGTATGTTTTGCCGACCCCGGGACCTCCGTAGCAAAACAAGGCTGAACCTTCAGAATTGCCCCTACCGATTCCACCAAACCAGTTTCGATATTCCGCGGTTTGTATGAGCCATTCTCCCACCCCCTCGATCCTACGGCTTTGGATGTCGTGGTGTCGTACCTGGGGTTCGAGTAGTGATAGCCAGGACAAAATTTCCGACTTCTCGTAGTCAACTGTATAGTTATTTGCCACATTGTTAATGACATTGAAAGAGTTGATGTTGTCGCTGATGTGATGGTGAGACATTTTGGATTTTTCGTTGTTTTGAAGATTGTAGAGGATGGGTTCTTGAGTACGGTAATTTTGCCCGGTAGAGTGGGTTGATGGAGTTCCTGGGTGGTGAAGGAAAGCGGGGGCGATCGCCGTTTTAAGCCAAGGGGGCCAAAGACTAGCCAATCAATCGACCGGATAATCACACACTAACTCGTCTGGCAAATAAATGATTTTCAACTGCTGTACGATATATTCAATCAGATGTACGAGTATTCCAAAATAACAAACCTGACCGGTATACCATAACTTACGGACGATAAGGGCGGGCTGCGATGCAAGAACGGCCATTCATATTTTGTGCTGTGTCGGCACTGGTGGCAGTACTGACTAGGCTCTCTGTTACATCCGCAAGGATTAGGAGGCATATCACCAGAATAATTCGAAAAGGCGCGAGGTGGGGTCGCTCGAGAAACGAGTTAACTCCACAATTCCATTTCGAACCGCCTCTCATGATCTCGCACCGCCCCCATCACCACTGCCTTCGCCTCCACGCGAAGTATCGATCTCATTCATCCCCCCCCCCTGTAAAGTTACTTCAATGCCAGCGCTGCACAGTATGATTGGTAGGTTGACAACCGGCGTATTACTCGTATATTGAAGAAATAAAAAATCTTAGGAAAACTGACATCCCGCTCCGTTGGCGGAGGGGGGAAAACGAAAGCTACCGTACCGCACAAGACCATGACACCCTCTTCCCAAAGTTGAGCTCAGATATATTCTCGATTCGAGTAGCTAAACACACTCTACTATTAGGCTAAAGGGTGAGATTTCCTAGCATTAAGTGAGCGGTTAATTCATTAGCCAAAGTTTCAACCTGGTCGCTAATATTTGGCTCGGGGGAAAGACATTGCCCTCATCGGGCTATACGACAATTCCTTGTTCAGTAGAAACAGTCCATAGCGAATAATAGGTGTCATTCACAAGCCTCTTGCAAGTAGAGGCGGGATCCCACGCGATATAAGGGAGGCTTTTCAGAAGGCCAAAAATCAGTTTTGTGGGCGAAGTCTCCTACTAGTACTCTTTACTATCATACCATAGATATTGTGAAGAAGGCCATAGGGGAAATTCCTACAGCAGTAATCGATACGCAGGAAAACCCCAGACGAATTCCCTCCAGACCACCGATTGGAAATCCGAGAGTCACAGCCAGGGTTCCGAATAGTCCGACCGGTCAAGTCTGGGAGGCACGACCAGTCGGTCGGTCTGAACTGATGTCCGTGACTAGACCTGACCAATAAATGTAGTCAAGGACTGGTCGGGATTAGTCCCAGACCAGTCTCCCTATTCCCCCCGGCATGGGCGGAAGGCGGGGAATGTGTATTAATAAGCAAGTTTCGCTACATGTAGCATCACTCAATTAGTGAACTAAAAGACTTGATAACGTACCCTATAGCACGCCAAAACACACGGTTATATGAAATAGTCCCCACGTAGAGAGCCTAAACCGGTTTTCTGAATACCACTCTATAAGTTTGCTTCATGTAACCACGTATTTTGGCCCGCCATGGGGTACGTTAGTTGCAACTGATCTTCACCGCCCGATATAAGCAAGGCAACATGCGCATTCCAACTTGCCTGAGATTTGGCGGTTTAGTCGGTTAGCGGAGTCTGCTCATCAGTATGGGTGAATGAGAGAAAACTTTCACACTGCTGGTTTCTCTGCAGAGGTTTTCACGATTTAACTGTTGTCTTTCAGCGGATAAGCCACAGGCCGATACATCTTCTATAACTCGGTTTTCACCTGGTCTATAGCCCGGTCCAGTCAGTTTCAACAATCACGACTGTCCGGTCTGTCTAATTTCTCCCACCAGACTAGACTAGACTTTGCCCTAGTCCAGTTAGTCTGAGCCAGTCCACGGCCGACCATTCGGAACCCTAGTCACAGCGAGAAATAGTTCACTTATTTCCAAACACGCCAATATTCCTAGCCAATGTGGGAAATGAGGGTCACGCTGAAGTAGGCAATAGACTAGCAGAATTCACGTGGCACTAGGCCATTTTAGAGGAAGGATATGTAATGTATGTTTCACAGATCGTACTTCTTTCATCCGCTCGCTCTCAGCCTTACTCTTCAACTAAAATCAAACTCCCGGTAGAGATAGGTGTATAAGTAAAACACAAATACCACATCCTAAAGTCACTCGGCATTCGCCGATGCCCTTGTTCCTCTGTACACTCCCATGAGGACAAGGGGAAAATATGTCGGCTAAAATCTATTCTTCTACATTCTCCGGTATCCGTACCATCTGCATGTTTGCTGAAAAATCCTCCACACTTGCGCAAAAAAGCCAAGCACATCCGACCAACATCGCTTACCCCAAGGGCCCATATTGCGGGGGAAAATTGTGAGATGTCTTGGTGGAGTAGTTGGGATACCCGTCAGCCCTACCCTTGTGTATATTGAAAGTTGTCTGGAAATGTGACTGCACGTGTCACAGATCCTATTGCTGGATTGCTGAAGGATCTCGGAAATTTAAGTTGGAACCCCGGTAACTGATACCATACCTTATTTCAATTAGCGAGGCGGGTTATCACGCGGGGGATAGGGACCATGATTCCTTTCCTCTATGCAAACGCTATTTCTGCCTCGCTATTGGCCCCAACAGTTGCTACATCTATTTTTGTTTCCGAGTTTCCACAAATATTGCCGCTGAATGACTGAGGACTTACTTCCATCTCAATTGATTAAGACAGCAGGCTAATGTCCCCATAAAAAGGCGATTCTCTCAGGCCAAGATCGCTATGGCCTAGATAGGATCATTGCTAAATCCAAGCGGCGGTTAGCCAGGGGGGGGCATTTCAAGGGCAAACAGAAGTTCTGGTTCTGGATGTCTTTCGCAGACTGGTTTTATAGATTCAATGATCCAGCAGGATCTCTAATGACTGAACTTGGTGCTAGGATATTGAATTAAAGTCAGCCAAGTTCTACATTCTTTTTTTGATTGCGTAGTATGAATATTAAACCCCGGGTACCAATCTAAGAACCAGACAAAATCATTTCATAATTATCGCCTTCCCCTAATCTTAGTTGTCCACTTTTCCGGGTTTCTGCTTTGTTCCCCCAATCTAAGAAACTCTCATTGAGAAAATGGATGGCTATCTAGGAGAGGTATTTTGTGGTCATCAGGGTCTCCGCCACGGAGTGAGAAAGTACGATGGTGGGAAGACACTCGGATGACCTAGATCCTCTAGGACGAAAACCTCCTCGATACCCCCGTTCCGCCCAATTCCGGGTGGCCCTCCTGCATAGCTGTGGTATGCTTCTATGTTGTGATCGCTATGTAATGAGTATTTTCTCATTAGACTAATTTCTGCTAGCCATACTCCTGATGCCTCATGTTTGTAGCAGTATATGAAAGGTGTATTTTCAAGACTTAGAAGACATATCACAAGTGTAATTCAAAAATACAAGACACAAGGCCCCCCCCGAAAGATGACAGTCCTTCGCTGCGATTTCACCGCACTATTTTAAAAGGGCCTTATGATCTCACACAACCACTTGTTCCTTCTCCCAACAAACTATTGATTGCTTCGACGCATAGCTAACTATCCATACAATTAGTGTACCGGAAGAAGAAAAATTCTAACAAGTGCGGCTCGAAATCTATTGCATCCCCCTTCATTTAAACAAAAAACATGAGAAAGGCGTTATCATAGGCGATAGTACAAGACAAAGACACACACAGCCCCAAATATAAATCTGAAGGTAGATACGGTACCAAGACATAAATCCATTGTACAATAGTGAAAAAAAAGTGAGGTTGCCTAGGAGTTGGAGAAAAGCGAGCTTAACTAAGAAACTTCTAAATTAATCCCTAAAACGCCTGAAGAGTAGCTTAACTGGGGATAAAAACAAAAGGTAATCACATCTAGGGCCACAGTGCGAAAAGCACATTCATCTGATAATAGCTGTGACAACAAACGACGATTTCTATCAGACAAGAGGATAAACTCTAGGGAAGCGGACGGGAACCCAGCTACTGGAGCGGCCGGCAATTTTGGGTCTGTAGTAGCTCCACGACACTATGGTGTTTGTTTTTGGCGGCAATCATGAGCGGTGTTTCGCCGGACTTACTTGAACTATTCGGGTTGACATCGTTCCGCTTCAACAGGAGCTTCGCTACTCTGCCACGGCCGCACCCGACAGCCCACGAGAGCGGTGTTCGACCTTGATCAGTGTCTGGGGTGTCAGGGTTGACATCTTTCCGCCCCAGGAGCAACTTCACTATTCCCTCATGGCCTTCCTCGGCAGCCCATGAGAGCGGGGTCCGGCCGGATTTACTTAAACTATCGGGGTTGACATCTTTCCGCTCCAATAGCAGCTTCACTATTCCCTCATGGCCATTCCAGGCAGCCCTCGAGAGCGGTGTTAGGGCGTACGAACTTGGGAGCTCGGGGTTGATATCTTGATGGCATAGTAGTAGCTTCACTATTCCCTCATGACCTCCCTCGGTAGCCGAAAAGAGGGGTGTCCGACCAATTGAATTTGAACTATTGGGGTTGACTTCTTTCCGCCCCAGTAGTAGCTTCACTATTCCCTCATGACCCCCCTCGGAAGCAGACGAGAGGGGTGTCGAGCTGGAATAACATGAACTATCGGGGTTGACATCTCCATGCCCCAACAATAGCTCCACTACTCCCTCATGCCCATTTTGAGCAGCACATGAGAGCGCTGTTTGGCAATTCGAATCGTGCCGGTCTGGCTGGATATTTTTATTTCGCAAGAGCAGACTCACTACCTCTTCATGACCATGTCTTGCAGCCCATATCAATGGCGTCCTACCAGCACTATCTTCTTGGTTCACGTCCCATCTACCCATATCTATCAAAGTATTTGCAACTTCAGCGACGCCAAAGTAGGAGATACAGTGCAGGGCAGAAAACAGCTCATCTCCATTGTGCAAGTTCACGGACAACTCGCGCTTGACCGAATTCCAGAGGGATTTAGCCGATATGTGACCATCGAACCGATCAAGGAGCTGGAGAGCAAGGAATTTTGAGCAATCGGAGATCTCCATCCGCATGTGGGTTCCCCAATATAAGGAAGAATATTCAAGGAAGGGTGTGTCTCGCGGGTCAGGGGGTAGTTCAGGTGAAAGATCCTTGATGTGTTGGAAGTTGAGATACGTTAAGCAGGTTTCGGCCATAGTCGAGTGAGGTCTGTTAAAAAGGTCGGGGTGTGCACGAAGGTACTCTTGGAGCGTAAAATGAATCAACCTAACGGCGGAGCCGGTCTTTTCCAAAGTAACGAGTCCTTGACAACAGTTAATCAAGGTCGATAACGTAAGGATGTCATCGCTATTGTGATTGGTTGACCCTATCCGGATAGCGATGGCATGACATAGCTCGTGCGCCTGCAAAGGCCGTCTCGAATGGGACACCCACATCAGAACGGCCATCCCGAGCCTTGCTTTCTCCCCACCCTGAGCCTTTATCCTTCGTAGCGTCGCCCCGTACGCGCCGCCCAAGTCCAAGCCATTCTTCATTGCTCTAAGTTTTTGCCTCCTTCGATATATAGTCATCTCTTGTAGAATTGTCTCGATGCTCAAGAAGACAAGAAGGAATCTAGATACAATTTCTTTTAGCGGATAGCCCTAGGCATTTTTTACGAGTGTCCCCTTAGTACTTACATTTCCGAAACTGTTTCGGGAACTATCTGAATAATTTCCTCCTCCAAACTCTCGTCCAGCGCGTCCGGTATCGTATCCTCTCTCAGTTTCTCTCGGAGGAATGTGATGATATCATTCTTGGCAGGTGTTATGGATCTAGTTGCTGCCCTTCCCCCGAGATGCTTCTCTACCTCACCCAGGATATGCGGCCTCCCGGTTATAAATATCCGAGCGCCAGGGGACCTTTGGAGAATTTGGTTGAATAAATGGAGAAGTTTTACCCGATGTCCGGGAGGACACTCGTCCAGGGCGTCAATGCATATAAACGTACATCGTGCGGACGAGACATCTTGCAAGAACTCCACAATTTCCGAAACCGCTAGCCTCTTTCCACCAATGACCTTTCCTCGGTCTCGGAAAGCTTTGACTATTCTTTCTGGAACCTCACCAAGTCCACCAACAACCTGCTTCAGCACCGAGCCCAGAACGGCAACGGGGGACTGCTCTTGAGCGGCGAAATCGAAGTAGAAGCACGCAACAGGAGCGTTCCCTTCCACTGCCTCCTTGCATAACGTATCTATCACGAGCGAGCTATCATTATTAGCAATACCTTTCTTTCCCCGAGTATCTTTCTCTCTCACCTAATGTATGTTTTGCCGACTCCGGGACCTCCGTGGCAAAACAAGGCCGAACCATCAGAATTGTTCCCACCGATACCACCGAACCAGTTGCGATATTCCTCAGTCCGCATGAGCCAGTCTCCAACCTCGCCGATCCTACGACTTTGGATGTCGTGGTGCCGTATCTGGGGTTCGAGTGGTGATAGCCAGGCCAAAATTTCCGACTTCTGGTGGTCAACTGTATAGTTATTCGCCACATTGTTGATGACATTGAAAGAGTTGATGTTGTCGCTCATGTGATGGTGAGACATTTTGGATTTTTCGTTGTTTTGAAGATTGTAGAAGATGGATTCTTGAGTAATTTTGTCAGGCAGAGTGGGTTGATGGAGTTCCTTCGTGGTGAAGGAAAGCGGGGGTGATCGTTGTTTTAAGCCTTGGGGGCCAAGGACTGGCCAATCAATCCACCCAATAATGACACGCTAACTCATCTAGCAAACATAAATGATTTTCGACTACTATACGATATATTCAATCAGATGTACGAGTATTCCAAAGTAACAAACCTAACCGGTATACCATAACTCACGGACGATAAGGGCGGGCTGCGATGCAAGAACGGCCATTCATATTTTGTGCTGTGTCGACACTGGTGGTAGTGCTGACCAGGCTCCCAGTTGCATCTGCAAGAATCAGGAGGCATATCATCAGAATAACTCAAGAGGGCGCGAGGTGGGGTCGCTCGAGAAACGAGTTAATTGCACAATTCCGTCTCCAACCGCCTCTCATGATCTCCCACCACCCCCATCACCACTGCCTTTGCTTCCACGTAACGAAGTATCGATCTCATTCATTCCCTCCCTGTAAAGTTACTTGAGTGCCAGCACTGCACAGTATGATTCGTAGGTTAATAACCGGAGTATTATATTGAAAAAATAAAAAATCTCTTCGGAAAACTGACATCCCGCACCGTTGGCGGAGGAGAGAAAAAGAGAGCTACCCCGCCGCACAAGGCCATGACACCCTCTTCCCAAAGTTGAGCTCAGATATATTCTCCACTCGAGTACTCTAGCCAAACACACTCAACTATTGGGCTAAAGGGTGAGATTTCCCAAGAGTAAGTGAGGGGTTAATTCATTCGCGAAAGTTTCAAAAATTGATCGCTAATATTTGGATCAAGATCTAAAATGTCTTTTTTTGGTGGGCTAATGATGTTAGTTAATTTAATAGCATATTGTCATATCTCGCCTAATGGAAAATTACCCTTTAGAGCGATTGGGGGGGCAAGTATTTTGCCCTAAGGGGTCCGGGACATTAAGCATTGAGCGGAGAAATTTGTCAGCTATTAGGCTAAGCATGTATGAGGCACCAAGTCTCTATCGGCTGGTTTATGCCAATCCTCAGCTTATTGAAGCCAATCATGCTTTAAATATCGGCCTCCGTCCCTGGGTATATACTAAAGAGACCGAGTTGAAGCAGGACACTTTGTGTTGGAATTGCCACCGGAACTCTTCTGCTTTAACTGGGCCTCATGAGTACCGTATTGTGGTGGTGCGGGTCCACTTGCAGTTATGAATTCAGCCCCCAAAAGCTCCGGATACCAAGCCCCAATAAGGTTACAATAAACCTACTCATACGAACGGTTTCTTCTATCGTTATTAAAACAAGTCTAGCGAGATTGCGAATTGAACTGTTATTTTTCAAACTAGACGCAAGACCAGCGGGGTCAGAATGGGCCAGAATGGAATGCAGAGACTGGAGATGATGCAGTGTTCGCAAGCGGCCAGGTCGGCCCACAGATAGCCGGCAGGCTTTCAGTCCGGCCAGGCCAGGTCAGGATGAGACAGAACTGGGCTTTGTAGGCCAGGCTTCGTGGGTGCCTGGCGGTGCCGTCAGGCTTTCGGTAAATTCTATATGACTAGTCAATATTTTGTTAATGTGTGGCTCACATCTGGGGATACCGGCAGATATCTGAAGATGCCTGCAGATATCTGAAGATGCCTGCAGATATCTGAAGATGCCTGCAGATATCTGAAGATGCCTACAGATATCTGAGGATGCCTACAGATATCCGAAGATGCCTGCAGATACCGGAAGATAACAAAAGATATCTCAAGATACTCGAAGATGGTTGACGTGATCGGGTATTTTCCTATTTCCCTTATCACTCGAATCATAACTACTAAAAGTAACCTAGAAATTAGCCAACAAAGCTTGCAGAACAACGAAACAACTCTTCTGAAGCGAAACAAAACGAAATTCGAAGAGTAAAGCAGTACTCATCAGTTCGGTCGCCATTGCACAATCTAGAAAGTGGAACGTCTTCTCATTCCAATACTTGTTCTCACGCTCACAACTCATAATACCCAACTAACCTACTAAACTATCTAACGGTAAAGACAGGAGTAAAGATACACCACAAGTTATCCTTCCAGAGATCGAGACACATGCCCGTTCTCTTTCACCAACATCCCCTTTCTTTCTTCCGCAGACTCCCATGCCAACAAAAGAACGACAAACATTACAAACACCTTCCACTTTCCATAGCCTCCGTATCCCTTCTGACTGGATCGATCCATCGATCCCAAGCCCATATCCGCAGGCTTTCTCCCAACGATCAGAGATAGGTTGTCCATAGGCTGCGCATACCGAGCAGCATCAAACACCTCCCACAGTAAGCGTTATTTCCACCCGCGATTTTGTCTGGTTCGTCTGCTGAGCTCCTGTTTCCGTTGACCCCATTCCCCGTGCGCATCATTCTATACTCCCTTGTCTATAGATATACATGCTCTCCGTCTTCCTCTTGTTCCACATACCCTTTGCATTGAGTTATTCACGGTCTCTCAATCATTGACTCTCCATTTATTTATATAATTACATAACTTCCAAGGCCAACCTACTGTATTACAAGCGTGGATAGAGGCTTCATAGGTATCAACATAAATTATATTAGACACATATGCGACGACACGAGAGTAGGCACGCTGCAGGGATAAGCAGAGAAGGGCTGCTTGCAGGTGGTTCATAGACTAGTTTATTTTCACCTTCCCCTTGTCTCCTTTTCTTCTCTGCCACCATCCACTGCCACGCACCTCTTTACCCCACTGAGAGGTAAACATCTCTCCTTGTCAATATCAAAGTCTTTGTAGCCTTTCTCTTTCCCAATCCCGCTTCGCACATGAAAACCAACACATAGCGCCCTCCATACCAAATTCGCTTTTGTCCCACTTACCACTCCATGATAGTTTTACCTGAAACTGTGGTAATTGGGGATTCCGGGGTCAGTTGAGGGGGAATCTCTCCGCCAGTCGGCAGGGAGTCTTCCTTTCACAGGGTCTTTCATCGAGAAGCTGTATGAGTTCTTGAATACGAGAGGATCGCAGGTTTCTCAGCTGGATAATAGGAACTCGATTTAAAGTGAGCCAAGATAGGCGTTCCTCTTTTAATTGCTTGATGCCAGTATTAGAAGGTCTTGGAAATGCCAATCTAATCATCAGATTATAATATTCTTTCATTCATCTTCTACTTCTAGGCTGTCAACCTGAGCCAACCTCAACTCTAATTACCCCTCCAATAGACTAGTCACCCCTTTAGGAAATCAGTCCCTAAGCCTTGAACAGATATCATGTAGTCTTTCCTCCCAATAACTGTTTGAGAGAGACTAATGACATTAGACTTATACGATGCGGATCCTCTCCAATGAAAACCTCTTCAATACTACGCTCTACACAATGTGTCGTACTCTCGCACCTTCCTTCTCTGCTGGCCATATTTATAGTGTCTCCTATTTGTAGTTGCATGTGAGAATCGCTCCTTAACACAATTCAAAAACGGGAATTTAGGCCCGTGAGATCGCTCTAGAAAACAAGTTAGTCCTTCCCTGTAATTGTATCGTTCTATTGCAAACCATCACGACCACCGCCTGTGCCTCCATGTTGCCAAATATTAACCTCCGGGTCTCCTATATAGCCGATTGCCTCGGTAGCCAGTGCATGTGGAAAAAAGGAGAAGAGGAAAAGAACTCTAATGCACCATTACATTCCACAACATTTCAGACAAGGGGGGAGAAACGAGTTATCGTACAGTATAAGACCAAGACACCGACCACTCAAAATAAATAAACCTCCAGTCCTGAACCGAAATATATTCTAGCGAAAAAGAAGAAAAAAGAGTAGTGAAATCCCCCAAGTGTAGGGCAAAGGTTATCTTATCAAGAAACTTCTAAATTAACCCCTAAAACAACACCAGAAGAAAAACTGAAAAAGAAAAAAAAAAAGATCAGATCAGATCAGATCAAGATCACCGACCACTCAGCGCGAAACTCATATTTATTTGACGCTACCAGTACCAAGAGGCGAGGGTTTCCATGAGACAAGGCGATAAGAGCGAGGGAGCCGGGGAGGGGGGCAAATTACTCGGTACCGTACATGGAGAGGATCGGGTACCACAGCAGGTCCATGACTCCAACACTCCAACGTGCCTTTAGACAAAGCCGTTGTTTGAGGACAATGGAAGACAAATAGCCAGAAATTCAACACGAATTGCCCCCGGGCGGCACGAGTGATGTTTCATGATGTGAAAATAATCCGTTTGGTGTATGATTTCAGCTTAGCCAGTACCGGAGGTCCAAGCGCTAGAACTATAGTCCCCTATAGCCTGCCCGGCCCGCATTATCCAGGGCGTAGTCCGTCCTAGCGCCCCCCAAAAATACAGACTATGGGCCGTAGTCCGTCCCGTCCTCACCAGGAGGCGGACGGACTGGACTGCCGGGAACACTTCCTGCCAGAGTGGTGTTTCGCCGAATGGAACTGAACAGTCGGGGATGACATCATATTTGTTCCTTCTTCAAATTCAGATTCTGGGCTACTCAGGGCGGGTACCAGCTGTGGCGGTAACAATAGGGTAGAAATCAGTCGAAAATCGGATGCGCCCCCCCCCGACTGTAGCACAGGATTGTAGTAGTTGGAATGGTGTATTTAAGTACTCGTTGTGCTTGATCAATGTCGGCCTATATGGATGATACATGGCTGGCGTAGCATTGAACCCGAGCTTGAGGAGGAAACGAACTTGAGAGGTGCCGCGATATTACTCGGGTATGATCTAAAACCTCCATCAGCACCTGTGCCTGTACGCCAGAAAAACTATTCATCTCTTCCGTGCGCGGCTATGTATGCAGATGATTGGACTATCGGAAGAAAGAAAAAACTTCAACAAGCGTAGCCCTAAATCTATTGCACATTACTACATTCGAATAGAAATAGGAGCAAGCCTTCCAATGGGCCAACCCGGGTGCAAAAAGGGCCGACCCGACCCGGCCGAAGCCCAGCGAATGTTGAGCCCGACCCAACCCAGCCCAAGAAAGGAAAGCCCGGGTTAGCCCAATGAGCCCAGCGGGCCGGCCAATATAAGAAATGGAATTAAATATTATATATTAATATTAGTGTGTAATTAGTATTAGAACACAAAAGTGACAATAGAAAAGGTTAGAGGGGAAGGTAGAGATCACTCATGAAGAGAGAAAAGATAGTAAAGACAGGTGTGAGAGAGGTTTTTTAGTAGGATAGGATGAGTTTAGTTAGACGAATGCCAACTGCGTAGACATTGGGTTGATTGAATCATTGCTGGGTTCAGGGAGTGCCGTGAGTTGGATATTGTTCTCTTGGTTCCGGAAAATACTCGTTCAGGCTCTGAGGACATTGCTGGGATGGATAAGAGAGTTACAGCCCATGCTGAAAGGATTGGGTATTCTCTTTGTTGACGATCTTCAAGCCACCAGCTAATATCATAATATTAGTACTTGTATATCTAAGAATTAAATAGAGAGAGGCTGAATATACCAAAGAGGACTCCCGACACTTAATTCTGACTCACTGTTTGAGCAATATCGCTCATAGTCATCCTTCACATGTACTCCTAAGCTGCTAAGATCCATCCAGGCACAGAACCGATTCTCCTCTTCGTCTTGGGGTAGGTCAGACCAACTTGATTGTCCATCAATACTTGACCCAGGTTCATCATGATCTCGGTTATGAATTAGAGCATTGCGCCGATTTTCTTCCTCCTCATTTGCTACATATTGTAACCAATATCGCTTTAGTCTTTGCTTCCCATTCCGTACTGTAACGACCCTACGATAGGTAGCTACAATGACTATCGCCTTAGCCCAAATGATATACCAAGTGGTAACCAGAGGTGGTATGGTCTGGTATACTTAGTATACAAATAGCTGGTTAACCTAGGACGAGGCCTAGGACATAGCAGAGTAACCTTGGGTACTCTACGAGGCAGGGTAACCTTTCGGGAGTAAGTTTGCATAAAGTCAAGGAATTTATGGGAATGTTACACAGACCTCCGAGACAACATTTGGTGTTGACGGGCGGACTGCCGAAGTGGTTAAAAGCATAAGAAGGCAAAGTTACCCTACCTTGGGAATTTGACCTTTATGCCAATGGACCCCAGTTACCCTACTGATGAGTCCAAGTTACCCTACCTGCACCAGCAAAGTCATCCTAGAACTTAGAGGTCGATTGCCTCACATTCTATGGGCTCTTAGATGTTCTTGGGCGCACACACATCTGCGCGGGGAGCCCCCACGCCTGTGTAAGAGTGGCCCGAACATGCTATTGAACTTGGGCGGGTTTAGCTAACACCCCCCTCTGGCCCCAGCGTTGGGACGGCGCGTCATAGGCAGATGGCTGTGTAGTTGCTCGTTTACTAGTTAAAAGAGGTCATTGGAGCAGCTGCCGTGACACCGGATAAGTTGTCACCGTCCGTCCGACCGAATGTCGTTCGCAGGATATATAAGGGGAGTATGGGTAACCGCCAAAATGGGGGTCGCTCATATATGGTCTCTCGGGCATCTAAGACTGTATTCTAGCCTACGGGTTGTAGGGTAGTCTTCCTAGTTGTACTCAGGTAGTCGCAGAAGGCCAGGGTGCTTTCGAGACAAATACCTCAGTAACCTGCCCGGACCATCTCCCCTTGATTTGTAGCATTACTATGGGTTGTTATTGGACTCTAGAGGTATGAGTTTTATCACGGTAGAGTATGTCCCGAGAGGCTGGCTATGGGTAGCGCCCACTTAGCCAACCATCGGCTACATCTCACCGGGGGAGCTTGCCTGTCAATTTATCACATTGGATAGTCACGTAGATTAAATGATAGACTGCATAGCTTGTATAGACGAAACTACCACTGGGCCAGTGAGTCCACCACCTAGGTATTGACTCCGGTTGTTGTCATGATAGTTAGCCACTAGCATGACTTTGATAGGAAGAGTTTTTCCACCTGCAGTTGTATTGGAGATGCATTGCAGAAACTCACATCCCATTGACGGAGTTAAGTGAACCCGAGCTGGTCCGACACTTCCAGCAGGATAATTCCTGATGGAGGGGAGACCTCGGACAAACCCAGAGCAGGACAGGGTGCTCGCACAAGGTCAGAGTAGTGGTGAATGTCAAAGGATTATATCTGATATCTACTTAAGTTTAAGCGTTTGGCATTCTACTTCGATAACCAACTTTCCTCGAGAGAACTAATTGAGTAAAGCTTTCAGCTTAACGATATCAAGTTTTACCGTTTGATTCTTTTGAATTATTTACCTCATCTTTATCTTCTACTTTGAGTGTGTGGTGCGGTCGCAACCTTAGAGTTCACCTCTCGATAGGCTGCCCCCGTTACACGTAACCAATCACGATCCCATTTGACTTCAAAGTATCGCCACTTGAGTTTGGGGTTTAAAACAACTGCCGCCAAATATACCGGTGCCCGATCAGTTGCAGCAAAGTACTTATCCAATTTCTCCCAACCCATCTGTATCATTGAAGATAGAATTCGATTGTCAGAATTGTCCTGTAGTGTCTCGCTATAAACGTTGAGAAGAAAGTCAATTGATGGAAGCACATGAGTCAGTGTTGCTTGATGTCCTTCCATCGCCTTTGTAGCCTGTTTGAAGGCTGATAGAATTTTTTGAACTTGTTCCAATAACTTCCATTCACTCCGCTCTAATCTATCATCTTCCAATGTATCGTTTTCATCAATGTATATCTCTATAGCATGGCGTACATCGGGTCGGAGGATGGATTCAAGCAGATTATGCCAGGAATTCTACCAAGTTGGATTATCGCGTTTAAGTAAAATGCCACTGCTAAGCTCCCAGAACCGCTTGATTCGTGCTGGAGTTTTCCGAGTATGTAAAGCTATGTTGTGCGCCTTTCCGAGTGGTCCTAGCCTTCTCCATTTCAATAGCTCCACCTGCAGCTCATCGGAAGTGACATTGGACCAGTGCAGGCAATCGTGTAGAGCTGTATTACTACTACCAAATAGGAAGTCTTGAATGCTTAAATTGATTATATGTCCGATGCATCTGATCAAATACAATTAGCAATTTAATCTTGCTATAAGCATGGGAGAAGGAGAAGAAGGCAAAATTTAATCAAAAGATAGAGGGAAATTACCGTAGTCTTTGCTCTCCAGCATTAAACCGATAGCCAATATCCAGCTGGGCACTCTCCAAATGGTCCATAAATGTATCATTATTGGACACATTGTCCATCATAATAAACCCAGTCTTGTACTGAATTTCATACTCTTCCAAGACTGCGACAAATGTACGACACAGATTTTCCCCACTATGCACTCCCTCAATCTCCCGTAGTACTAGTAGAGCACGATTTAAGCACCCATTACTATCTACAAAATGGACAACAATTCCGAAAAGAGCCAGGTGATTGGGTGATGTCCAAAAATCCATTGTATAGTGAATAAGGGACTGGGCCTTGGGGAGTGATTTCTCAATTTCCTTCTTTTCCTTTTCATAGGACCTCATGATCCAACTATTAACCGTAGTCGAAGAAGCAGGGAGTAGTGCTGCAGCCTCTGGACGAATGGCATATAGGATGTCATAAAACTCCTGCCAGGTTGGGAAGGTAAACGGAAGGTCATGACGAGTAATAAGTCGTGTCTAAATGAATCTGCTATTAAAAGTTTGCTATACCGAGATTGAAGCTTGGAATTAGTTAAGATAACTTACATAGAGTATTTCTAATGATTCTGGAGAAAGGGGGGGAACTGCTTGTGCATTTTGCTCTTTGATCCACTGAATTTCACGTTCCCGCTCTCTGGTTCTCTGTACTTCTGCAACTGCAGCAACTTGCATTGATATCTGAATTGATTGTTGAGCTTGCTTTAATCGCTTGGTTTTTGCCGGATCATCCTCCTTGATCGAATGAATGCGTACCAGGTGGGCTGCTGGGTTTCTCGTGCCATGGGACTTTTGATACTTCTGGGCACAGCATATACATTGCCAGTATCTACTTTTATTCAAATAAATCCTTAGATACAGCTCTATAAGTAGATAGTTCCAGGGGTGAAGACTTACTCAATATCATGAACAACAACAAACTTTCCATTAGGTGACTCTGGAGGTCCCCATACCCAAGATGTGTTGGAAACAATGCTGCTCGCCATACTCTCAGGATACTTCCTTTGTCTTTAGATAGCTTCCGGGGACGCGCTTTGCCTCCGGGCATGAGGAGGCTTCGGACTCGGGTATGAGGAGGCTTCGGGTTCGGGCGTGTGTTTGTACGGTCGGGGAAAGCATTTCCTAAGTAGGAATGTCGCGATCGGACAGGAGGCGGAAAAGCTGTAAGGAAGGCCGGAAAAGAAGGAAGGTGGGTGTGAGAAGGTTTGACACCCGGAAAATGGGTATGAGGATGTATGGCCAACGGTGTTTGTTTCTGCATTTTGTTAGCATGAGATTTCGGAAAAGTTGGGAAAGGAGGAGACAGGGGCACATCCTTTCCTGATAGGAAAGGATGATATATACTTATCCTTTTGTCCTTAGTTAGATGGTTGTTGTTGAGTGTCGTGGATGCGAGAGACTGTTGTTGTTAGTGAAGAGATTTTTTCCCCCTTTCCTGTGTGCGATCATTTAGGTGTGAGTTCCTTGGCGTTTACCGTTTCGTTGTCGCCATACTGTCGTCGCTGTCGATCCTAGTTTAATAAGATGTGGGCAATCCATGCTTGCGTTCCTTTCGTGAAGGAGGATTTGGTAGAAATAAAAGATTAGAGCCTAGCTCACTTGCTTCGACGCGTCCTGAGGCAGGGACTTCTATATCTTTCAAGTCATATTGTGGGGACTCAGAGCTTAAACTGGGTGATTGTAGATTTGCCGGAGGGCTTGAAACCACACTGCTGATATTAGAATAAAAGCTCATCGTTTCGTGTTTGGCATTCACACGAGGGTGAGAAGAAAAGAAAGGGAAAGGAAAGAGCAAAACAGTATTGGGCAAGTAGATGGTAAAAAGAACAGACCTTGTATACTCTCAAGGAGAAGCTGCTTGCTTTCTCATCAATCAGATCCTCCAAATGAGTGACTATCAAAGAGCGCTAATCACTTGCACACCTAGCAATCCACTATACAATCGGAATTGGAATACGCGTCCGCTAGGACCTTGCTGCTACAAGCCAATCCATTCCTGAATTCTAGGCGCTCAGATTCTAGTTTCTGTAGTGGCCATGATGTGAAAGATCGTGAGTCAAAAATGAGAGACAAAACATTTGCTAGGCCCGACAGGTTACCCGGGCTTCGCACCTCCAGGCCCAACCCAGCCCAAGCCCACCTAAAGTTGAGCCCAGCCCAATGAACCCGGCCCAGCCCAACTAAGAGCCCGGGCTAGCCCAACGAAGCCCGGACCCATTGGAAGGCTTGAATAGGAGAAGAAAAGAAAAGTTATCGTATAGTAGTATCTAAGACTAAGAGACCCTCTACCCAAAAATAAATCACGACTGATACTCTACCAAAAGATGAATCGATCCCCAAATTAAGGGGAAAAATAGATTGCCTGGGAGCGGAGGGGAAGTTAATTTAGCAAAGAAACTTCTAACAGCCCCTAACACGCAAAGATAAAAATAAAAATAAAATAAAAAATCACTATCTAAGCCCACATCCTAAAAGCCCATCGATGTGATAATAGCCGTAAACAAGCGACGATTTCTATGACACAATATGACAGATGACAGACTCTAGGGAACCAAGAAGCGGGGGTAATTACTGGATACCTGGGGGGAGTCGGGCCTGGAGCAGCTCTACGACCCTATGGTGCCTGTTCTGGGTGGCGAGCATGAGCGGTGTTCTGCCGGATTTACTTAAACTATCGGGGTTGACATCTTTCCGGTCCAACAGTAGCTTCACGGTTCCTTCATGACCATTCTCGACAGCCCACGAGAGCGGTGTTTGGCCATACTTTGTGTCTGCGATTTCGGGGTTGACATCTGTTCGGTCCAACAGTAGCTTCACAATTCCTTCATGGCCATTCCCGGCAGCCCTCGAGAGTGGTGTCCGACAATACTCCGTGTCTGGGGTTTCGGGGTTGACATCTTTTCGGTCCAACAGTAGCTTCACAACCCCTTCATGGCCATTCCCGGCCGCCCTCGAGAATGGTGTCCGACCATACTCCGTGTCTGGAATTTCAGGGTTGACATCTTTTCGGTCCAACAGTAGCTTCACAATCCCTTCATAGCCATTCGCGGCAGCCCAAGAGATCGGTGTTTGGCCAGATTTACTTAAACTATTAGGGTTGACATCTTTCTGGTCCAACAGTAGCTTCACGGTTCCTTCGCGGCCATTCTCGGCAGCCCACAAAAGTGGTGTTTGGCCATACGATGTGTCTGTGATTTCGGGGTTGACATCTTTTCGGTCCAACAGTAGCTTCACAATTCCTTCATGGCCATTCGCGGAAGCCCAAGAGAGCGGTGTTCGGCCGGATTTACTTAAACTATCGGGGTTGACATCTTTCCGGCCCAACAGTAGCCTCGCGGTTCCCGCATGGCCATTCGCGGCAGCCCACGAGAGCGGTGTTTGGCCATACTCGGTGTCTGGGATTTCGGGGTTGACATCTTTCCGACCCAACAGTAGCTTCACAGTTCTTTCATGGCCTCTGATGGCAGCCCACGAAAGCGGTGTTCGGCCGGATTTACTTAAACTGTTGGGGTTGACATCTTTCCGACCCAACAGTAGCCTGACTATTCCTTCGTGGCCATGCTCGGCAGCCCACGAGAGCGATGTTTGGCCAAATTGTGAATCGTGCATGTCAGGTTGGATATGTTCATTTTGCAAGAACAAACTCACTACCTCTTCATGCCCACATTTTGCAGCCCATATGAGTGGCGTCATACCCGCACCATCCTCTTGGTTCACATCCCATCTATTCATATCTATCAAAGTATTTGCCACTTCAGCGACGCCAAAGTACGAGATACAGTGTAGGGCGGAAAACGGCTTATCGCCAGGGCCCACGTACAAGGGCAACTGGCCATTGATCGAATTCCAGAGGGATTTAGCCGATATGTGGCCATCGAATCGATCAAGAAGCTGAAGCGCAAGTTTCTTTGAGCAATCCGAGACCTCTATTCGCATGTGGGTTCCCCAATATAGGGAAGAATATTTAAGAAAAGGTATGGATCGCGGGTCAGAGGGTAGTCCAGCTGAAAAATCCTTGATGTGTTGGAAGTTGAGATATGTTAAGCAGGTTTCGGCTATAGTCGAGTGAGCTCTGTTAAACAGGTCGGGGTGTGCACGAAGGTACTCTTGGAGGGTAAAATGAATCAACCTAATGGTCGAACCACTCTTTTCCAAAGTAACGAGTCCTTGACAACAGTTAATCAAGGTCGATAACGTAAGGATGTCATCGCTATTGTGATTGGTTGACCCTATCCGGATCGCGACGGCGTGACATAGCTCGTGCACCTGCAAAGGCCGCCTCGAATGGGACACCCACATCAGGATGGCCATCCCGAGTCTTGCTTTCTCCCCACCCTGGGCCTTTATCCTTCGTAGCGTCGCCCCGTACGCGCCACCCAAGTCCAAGCCATTCTTCATTGCTCTGAGTTTCTGCCTCCTTCGATATATTGTCATCTCTTGTAGAATGGTCTCGATGCTTAAGAAGACAAGTAGGAATCTAGATACAGTTTCTTTTAGCGGATAGCCCCAGGCATTTTTTACGAGTGTCCCCTTAGCACTTACATTTCAGAAACTGTTCCGGGAATTATCCGAATAATTTCCTCCTCTAAACTCTCGTCCATCGCGTCCGGTATCGTATCCTCTCTCAGTTTCTCTCGGAGAAATGTGATGATATCATTCTTGGCAGGTGTTATTGATCTAGTTGCTGCCCTTCCCCCGAGATGCTTCTCTACCTCACCCAGGATATGCGGCCTCCCGGTTATAAATATCCGAGCGCCAGGGGACTTTTGGAGAACTTGGTTGAATAAATGGAGAAGTTTTACCCGATGTCCGGGAGGACACTCGTCTAGGGCGTCAATGCATATAAATGCACATCGTGCGGACGAGATATCTTGCAAGAACTCCACAATTTCTGAAACCGCTAGCCTCTTGCCACCAATGACCTTTCCTCTGTCTCGGAAAGCTTTGACTATTCTTTCCGGAACCTCACCCAGTCCACCCACAACCTGCTTCAGTACCGAGCCTAGAGCAGCAACGGGGGATTGCTCTTGAGCTGCGAAATCGAAGTAGAAGCACGCAACAGGAGCGTTTCCGTCCACTGCCTCCTTGCATAAGGTATCTATCACGAGCGAACTATCATTATTAGCAATACCGTTCTTTGCTCGAGTATCTTTCCCTCTTACCTAATGTATGTTTTGCCAACTCCGGGACCTCCGTAGCAAAACAAGGCCGAACCCTCAGAACTGTTCCCACCGATACCACTAAACCAGTTCCGATATTCTTCAGTCCGCATGAGCCAGTCACCCACCTCGTCGATCCTACGGCTTTGGATGTCGTGGTGCCGTATCTGGGGTTCGAGTGGTGATAGCCAGGCCAAAATTTCCGACCTCTCGTGGTCAACTGTATAGTTATTTGCCACATGGTTAATGACATTGAAAGAGTTGATGTTGTCGCTCATGTGATGGTGGGACATTTTGGATTTTTCGTTGTTTTGAAGATTGTAGAAGATGGGTTCTTGGGTAATTTTGTCCGGTTGAGTGGGTTGATGGAGTTCCTTGGTGGTGAAGGAAAGCGGGGGTGATCGCCGTTTTAAGCCTCGGGGGCCAAAGACTAGCCAATCAATCGGCCGGAAAATGACACACTAACTCGTCTAGCAAACATAAATGATTTTCGACTACTCACGATATGTTCAATCAGATATACTAGCGCGAGTATTCCAATGTAACAAACCTAACCGGTATACCATAACTTACGGACGATAAGGGCGGGCTGCGATGCAAGAACAGCCATTCATATTTTGTGCTGTGTCGGCACTGGTGGCAGTACTGACTAGGCTCTCTGTTACATCCGCAAGGATTAGGAGGCATATCACCAGAATAATTCAAAAAGGCGCGAGGTGGGGTCTTTCGAGAAACGAGTTAACTCCACAATTCCGTTTCGAACCGCCTCTCATGATCTCGCACCGCCCCCATCACCACTGCCTCTTCCACATAACGAAGTATCGATCTCATTCATCCCCCCCCTGTAAAGTTACTTGAGTACCAGCACCGCATAGTATGATTCGTAGGTTGATAACCGGCGTATTATATTGGGGAAATAAAAAATCTCTTCGGAAAACTGAAATCCCGCTCGGATGGTGGAGGAGAGAAAAAGAGAGCTACCCCGCCGCACAAGGCCATGACACCCTCTTCCCAAAGTTGAGCTCAGATATATTCTCCACTCGAATACTCTAGCTAAACACACTCAACTATTAGGCTAAAGGGTGAGATTTCCTAAGAGTAAGTGAGGGGTTAATTTATTCGCGAAAGTTTCAAAAATTGATCGCTAATATTTGGATCAAGATCTAAAATGTCTTTTTTTGGTGGGCTAATGATGTTAGTTAATTTAATAGCATATTGTCATATCTCGCCTAATGGAAAATTACCTTTTAGAGCGATTAGGGGGGGCAAGTATTTTGCTCTAAGAGGTCCGGGACATTAAGCAATGAGCGGAGAAATTTATCAGCTATTAGGCCAAGCATGTATGAGGCACCAAGTCTCTATCGGCTGGTTTATGCCAATCCTCGGCTTATTGAAGCCAATCATGCTTTAAATCTCGGTCTCCATCCCCAGGTATATACTAAGCGACCGAGTTGAAGCAGGACACTTTGTGTTGGAATTGCCATAGTATATTTAAGTGTTCTGCTTCGACTCGGCCTCGTGGGTATTGAAATAGTGCAAGTCCATTGGAGGTTATGAAATCTATGCAACCCCCCAAACCTCCCTACTTATACCTAGCCGCGATAAGGTTACAATAAAAAAATCCACTCTGACAATCAGTTTCTTCCATTATTATCAAAGCGAGTCTGGTGAGATTGTCAATTGAACTGCGCATTTTGTTCAACAGGGCCCAAGGCAGGCGAGCAGGGCCAGAATGGGCGCGAATGGAATGCACTGGATTCAGATGGTGCCTACTCGAGTACTCTTGCCTCGTAGATCGCCCACCGTGATGGAAAAAAAGCTAATGCAGATGGCTTCATTTCCTTCTCAGCATACTGTACTGTGCCATACATACCTCGGGAGTTTTTCCTGATGCTCATCCGATCGTACTTGCCAACTCGATCCCTGGTAGAAGTAGGGTTCGTTATGGGGCCTCCTGGGCCCTGGCTAGATTCCCCACCCCGCCCCGCTCACCAGGGCCGGGCGGGGCGTTTTTTTATCCATTCCCCGCCCCTTCCCCCGCCCCACCCATGCCCCGGACGGGCCCCCGTCAAAAAATGGGTGGCAAAAAACAGGGGTGAGGCGGGGACGGGGGAGAGATGTTCCCCCCGGCCCCATGTATTGTAACGGCGGGGCCTGGCAAGTGAAAACCCGCCCCGCCCCTCCCCGTAACGGACACTAGGTAGAAGTTATATCTCCCGGTTGCCCTATTGTTGTAGGTACAGTACCGCGACCATGTCATTTCTCTGATTGATATTTTTTCTCATTTGGAGGTTTTGTTTGAGGAATAGTTTATTACGGAATCTGGAAACAGTTACTCGAGTACTCGAGTATCCAAACTTAAATAATCCCTACTATTAGGCAAAAGGGTGACATTTCCTAGGAGTAAGATTAATTTATTCAACCCCATAGCTGATATTGACACCATGATCTAAAATGAGTTTTTTTTGCCGGGCGAATGGCTTCAGTCAGTATTACCATCACCGTCACATCCTGCCCGATGCAAAATTGCCCTTTGGACCGACTGGGGGGGAAAGTATCCTGCTCTATGAGGTCCCGGAAATCAAGCAATGAACGGAGAGATTTGTCTGTTGGGCCGAGCATGCATGAGGCACCAAGTCTAGTGGGCACATCGGTTGATTTATACCACTCAACTTATGGCACCCTGTAAATCCCGGCCCCCATCCCCGAGTGTAACTTTATACCGACGCGGCCGAGTTGAAGCTGGACACTTTGTGTTGGAATTGCCACCGGAACTCTTCTGCTTTAACTGGGCCTCATGAGTACCGTATTGTGGTGGTGCGGGTCCACTTGCGGTTATAAATTCAGCCCCCAAAAGCTCCGGATACCAAGCCCCAATAAGGTTACAATAAACATACTCATACGAACGGTTTCTCCTATCGTTATTAAAACAAGTCTAGCGATATTGCGAATTGTACTGGTATTTTTCAAAATGGACGCAAGACCAGCGGGGCCAGGATGGGCCAGAATGGAATGCAGAGACTGCAGATGATGCCAGTCTTGCTTCGTCTTGCTTCGTAGATTGTCCACTGGTAGAAAAATTCTGGAAACGTTGACTGGGCCTCTGGGATTTTGATTGGCAAGTTTTCGGCCGGCTCGAATTAATCAGGCAACCGTGTTTCTGACTTTTCAACCCCCACATTTCCAGATTTTCTCTAGTGGAGGGAGATTGCACCTTGGTGGATTGCTCACTATTTCAGGCGCTTACTATAGCATGGAATAGACTATACTCGAGTAGAGCCATTGAAACAGTTAGAGCTCTAACTCCATTAAAACATGGTCGCATCCACGCGCTTCATGTTACTTGGGTACAGTACTAGTACAGTACTAGGTGAACGTTCTGGGCGGGAAACCGCTAATGGTGTGAAAACTCTTGAATTGAAGCTTCCAGAAATAGCCGTACTCATTAGCCGCACAAGAGTTGATAGCACTCCGCGTATGCACGGGAGTGACGCGCAAACTTTTTTATTTTTTCCCCTTGTCTAGTTTACCTTCCTCCAATCCCTTCCTCCCCTAAGCCTTCCTTCCTGTTCTTTCATTCTTTCCCTCATTCTCTCCCACATTCTTTCCTCTACTTTCCCTTACTTGCCTTTCTACACACTAAACTCAATCTTTCACCCCTATTACAAATTCCTTGTGTTTACTTCAACCTCTCCGCTCCCATGCCTTAAACCCTCCTCACAGATCATTACCTCCACTCCACCATTTTCAAACCTACATTGCTCGTTGAATACAGTAAACACATATCTTCGGAGATGCTGATATTTCCACAGCTGTGTTTTTTTAGCCTGGTCTCTTAGTTGAGCAGGTAACTACGAGGATTTACCGGACTTGACACCCCCGGATAGCACACCAGGGTGGATGTAGCACCTAGTTTATTGAAGACAGGCAAATATTGGTCAGGTGTGCAGGCAACTGATTTTGACAGTATTGCGGTGGTCGGTAGGGCTGCTTGGTAGGGATGGGGGGTGGGGTAGGGCTGGAATGGAGCAACCTCACTTCCGGCAAAGTAGACAAGCCGAGCTAGACACCACTATAGCGGACTACCAAGAATAGGCAGACAGTATTACGAGGATACTGCTTGAATGGAACGAGGTCAATCTTAACATAGCTGAGATGTGATATGGGCAAACATTGATGTTGTGAACGCCGGGTATTAGTATAGGAGGGAGGTGGGGACCGACCCTACTGGTACGGAACGATACTAGCCCTGACTCACCGGACGTCTTGTTTGATCGAAAACCAACCCCCCGGCTGCCAAAAATGAATTGATGCAGTCGTAAGGATGCTGCTGGCACAGAACGACGTCAATTCTAATGAAGATGATAAATGGAGCTGACAGATTTGATTCCCAGATATGTAGCAAGCCTGCAATGAGCAGAGTTCTCCTCCTCTGGGGCACCATCATCATTCGAGCCTCCTTCCCAAAGGACCCGCGGACACTGATACCCAGCGATCAAACCCTGCACTTCCATCTCTATCTGCTTGACCTTCTTTCCATGCAAGGGTACAAACCGAGCAAAACACGATCTTATGCCCACCCCAGTGAGTCCTCCGCCCCCGGAGTGGCAAGCTACCGCATACGTCAAACCTTTGCACTTTCTCCAGAATTTCCCCTTGTCGCCAAATCACGGTTGCCCCCGTGCCGCCACTGGTTGCCTTGTTACTGGCTCTTTGTTAACCCAATTTGCTTATATCCATTCCCCGTGGGCATCATTCTATACTTGTCTATAGATATACACGCTCTCCGTCTTCCTCTTGTTCCACATACCCTTTGCATTGAGTTATTCACGGTCTCCCAATCATTGACTCTCCATTTATTTATATAATTACATAACTTCCAAGGAAAGCCTACTGTATTACAAGTATAGATAGAGGCTTCATAGGTATCAACATAAATTATATTAGACACATATACGACACGAGAGTAGGCGTGCTGCAGGGATAAGCAGAGAAGGGCTGCTTGCAGGTGGTTCATAGACTGGTTTATATTCTCTTTCCCCTTGTCTCCTTTTCTTCTCTGCCATCACCTTCTGCCACGCACCTGTTTACCTCACTGTGAGGTAAACATCTCTCCTTGCCAATATCAAAGTCTTTGTAGCCTTTCTCTTTCCCAACCCCGCTTCCGACATGAAAACTAACACATAGCACCCTCCGTACCAAATTCGCTTTTGTCCTACTTACAATTCCTTAATAGTTTTACCTTAAACTGGGGAAATTGAGGATTCCGGGGTCGATTGAGGGGGAATCTCTTCGCCGGTCAGCAGGGGGTCTCCTTTCACAGGGTCTTTTCATCGAGAAGCTGTATGAGTTCTTAGACACGTGAGGATCGCAGGTTCCCCCGCTGGGTAATAGGAACTTGAATTTAAGTGAACCAAGACAGGTGTTCCTCTTTTAATTGCATGACGCCAGTATTAGAAAGTCTTGGTATCCAATCTGATCATCAGGTGGTAATATTATTTCATCATTTTCTCCATCATCTTGTTCTTGGTTGTCAACCTCTGAGTCAGCCTCAACTCTAATTATCCCTCCAATAGACTAATCCCCCCTTTAGGAAATAAGTCCCTCATCCTTGAATAGATATCATGACATTGTGGTCTTTCCTCCCATTAACTGTTGGAGAGAGACTAATGACATGAGACTTTTGTACGATGCGGATCCTCTCCAATGAAAACCTCTTCAATGCCACCCTCTGCACAATGCCTCTTACTCTAGCACCTTCCGTTTCTGCTCGCCATACTTATAGTGTCTCCTATTTGCAGTTGCATGTCAGAACCGTGCTTTCAAGGGTCGGGAGGCATAGCACAATTCAAAAACATATGACCTGAGAGTACTTCAGAAAAATAGTTAATATTTCCCGTAATCGTAACGTCCTATTACAAACCATCACCACCGCCTGTGCCTCCATCTCATAAAATATTAACCTCCCTTATATCGCCGAGTGCATCGGTAACCAGTGTATGTGAAAAAAAGAAGAGGAAAAAGAACTCTTATGTGCCATTACATTCAACAGCATTTCAGACAAGGAAGGAACTAGTTATCCTACTATAAGACCAAGACACCGACCACTCAAAATAAATAAACCTCCAGTCCTGAACCGAAATATATTCCAGCGAAAAAGAAGAAAAAAGAGTAGTGAAATTCCCCAAGTGTAGGGCAAAGGTTAACTTATCAAGAAACTTCTAAATTAACCCTTAAAACAACACCAGAAGAAAAACTGAAAAAGAAAAAGAAAAAAGATCAGATCAGATCAGATCAAGATCACCGACCACTCAGCGCGATACTCATATTTATTTGACGCTACCAGTACTAAGAGGCGGGGGTTTCCATGAGACAAGGCGATAAGAGCGAGGGAGCCGCGGAGGGGCAAATTACTCGGTACATGCAGAGGATCGGGTACCACAGCAGGTCCATGACTCCAACGTGCCTTTAGACAAAGCCGTTGTTTGAGGACGATGGAAGACAGATAACCAGAAATTCAACACGAATTGCCCCCGGGCGGCACGAGTGATGTTTCATGATGTGAAAATAATCCGTTTAGTGTATGATTTCAGCTTAGCCAGTACCGGAGGTCCAAGCGCTAGAACTATAGTCCCCTATAGCCTGCCTGGCCCGCATTATCCAGGGCGTAGTCCGTCCTAGCGCCCCCCAAAATACAGACTATGGGCCGTAGTCCGTCCCGTCCTCACAAGGAGGCGGATGGACTGGACTGCCGGGAACACTTCCTGCCAGAGTGGTGTTTCGCCGAATGGAACTGAACAGTCGGGGATGACATCATATTTGTTCCTTCTTCAAATTCAGATTCTAGGCTACTCAGGGCCGGTACCAGCTGTAGCGGTAACAATAGGGTAGAAATCAGTCGAAAATCGGATGCGCCCCCCCCGACTGTAGCACAGGATTGTAGTAGTTGGAATGGTGTATTTAAGTACTCGTTGTGCTTGATCGATGTTGGCCTATATGGCTGATACGTGGCTGGCGTAGCATTGAACCCGAGCTTGAGGAGGAAACGAACTTGAGAGGTGCTGCGATATTACTCGGGTACGATCTAAAACCTCCACCAGCACCTGTGCCTGTACGCCAGAAAAACTATTCATCTCTTCCGTGCGCGGCTATGTGTGCAGATGATTGGACTATCGGAAGAAAGAAAAAACTTCAACAAGCGCAGCCCTAAATCTATTGCACATCACTATATTCGAATAGAAATAAGAGAAGAAAAGAAAAGTTATCGTATAGTAGTATCTAAGACTAAGAGACCCTCTACCCAAAAATAAATCACGACTGATACTCTACCAAAAGATGAATCGATCCCCAAATTAAGGGGAAAAATAGATTGCCTGGGAGCGGAGGGGAAGTTAATTTAGCAAAGAAACTTCTAACAGCCCCTAACACGCAAAGATAAAAATAAAATAAAAAATAAAAAATCACTATCTAAGCCCACATCCTAAAAGCCCATCGATGTGATAATAGCCGTAAACAAGCGACGATTTCTATGACACAATATGACAAACTCCAGGGAACTAAGTGAGGATGCAGTTACTAGATAGGTCAGGAGTGTCGAGCCTGGAGCAGCTGGACGACTATATCGTGCCCGTTCCTGACGGCGAGCGTGAGCGGTGTTTGACCGGATTTATTTGAACTACTGGGGTTGACATCTTTCCGGCCTAACAGTAGCTTCACTGTTCCTTCATGACCATTCTGGGCAGCCCACGAGAGCGGTGTTAGGCCATATGTCGTGTCTGGGATGTCTGGGTTGACGTCTTCCCGCTCCATCAGTAACTCCACTATTCCCTCATTGCCATACTCGGCGGCCCTCGTGAGCGGTGTGTGGCCATGCTCTGTCTCCGGGATGTTGGGGTTGACATCTTTGCGCCCTAGTAGTAGCTTCACTATTGTCAAATAGTCACGCGTGGTAGCCCACGAGAAGTCTAGGGTGCCGGGGTCCAGTGGGTTTATTGATCTCTCACGGGAATTGACGCAAGCCCAGGAGAGCGGTGTCCGGCTATAGTGGGCGTCTGGGATGTTGGGGTTGACATCTTGCCGCCCTAGCAGTAGATTCACAATTCCTGCATAACCATTCCCCGCAGCCCACGAGAGCGGTGTTCGGCCATCCCATTTGCCTGGGATGTCAGGGTTAACATCTTCCCGCTCTAGCAGTAGATGCACAATTCCTTCATAGCCCTTCTCCACAGCCCACAGGAGCGGTGTTTGGCCATCATATGTGTTCTGGATCCCGGGGTTGACATCTCCCCGCCTCAATAGTAGCTTCACTATTCCCTCATGGCCATTCCTGGTGGCCCACAAGAGTGGTGTTTGGCCATGCGTCGTGTCTGGGATGTCGGGGTTGACATCTTTCCGGCCCAACAGTAGCTTCACTGTTCCTTCATGTTCATTCTCGGCGGCCAACGAGAGCGGTGTTTGGCCGAGCTCTGTGTCTCTGATGTTGGGGTTGATATCCTTCCGGCCCAATAGTAGCTTGACAGTTCCTTCATAGCCATCCTTGGCGGCCCACGAGAGGGGTGTCCGGCCGTGCTTTATGTCTCTAATGTTGGGGTCGACATCTTTACGCTCCAATAGTAGCTTAACTACCCCCTCGTTGTCATTCATCGCAGCCCATAAGAGAGGTGTCCGGCGATAATCTGCGTCCGGGATGTTGGGGTTGATATCTTTCCGCTCCAGCAGTAGTTTCACGATTCCCTCAAAGCCACTCCCGGCAGCCAACGAGAGCGGTGTATGACCACCCCTTGTGTCTACGATGTCAGGGTTGACATCTGCTCGCCCTAACAGTAGCTTGACTATTCCCTCATGGCCATTCTGGGTCGCCCACGACAATGCCGATCGGCCGTAGCCAGGCATGCGATTTGGATTGACATATCTCGCTCCAAATAGCTTCTCCACTGCTCTTGCCGCCTTCCCCCACTTGCGACCTAAGCTCCCAGGATTGACAAATTGCGGTTGCAAAAGCAACCTCACGACCCCCTCATGCCCTTTTCTAGCAGCCCATGAAAGTGCTGTATGGCTGGAATTCGGGTCTAGTTGATCGGGTTGGACATCCTTTATTCGCAAGAGCAAACTAACCACCTCTTCATGCCCATATCTCGCAGCCCACATGAGTGGCGTTGTCCCAGTACCATCTCTTTCATTCACATCAAATCCCTTCATCCTTATCAAGACATCTGCAACATCAGTGATGCCTAAGTACGTGATACAGCCCAGTGCAGTAAAGTTTTTATGATCTGGAATACGTGCCCAACTACACCCCGGCGGGAGCCGTTTCTCCCAGAGTGACTCCCAAAGTAATTTGGCGGATATGTGACTATCGAAATGATCAAGAAATTTGAGCGTCAATGTTTTTGCGCGATCTGATGGCTCCATTCGCATGTGGGCTCCCCAATATAATGAAGAATATTCAAGGAAGGGTGTTTCTCGTGGATTATGGAGTGAGCCAGCCGAAAGATCTTTGATGTGCTGGAAGTTGAGATACGTCAAGCAGGTTTCGGCCATAGTCGAGTGAGCTCGATCAAAGAGGCCGGGATGTGTGCAAAGATACTCCTGGAGGGTAAAATGAATCAACCTAACAGTCGAGCCACCCTTTTCCATGGTGACAAGTCCTTGACAGCAGCTTAACATGGTTGATATCGCAGGGATTCCATCACTACTGAGATCGTTTGACCCTATCCTGATCGCGATGGCGTGACATAGTTCGAGCACCTGTAAAGGCCGCTTCGAATGGGAGATCCACATAAGAACGGCCATCCCGAGTCTTGCTTTCTCTCCAGCCTGAGCTTTTATCCTTCCAAGCGTTGCCCCGTATTCGCGCCCCAAGTCTAAGCCATTCTTCATTGCTCTAAGCTTTTCCCTCCTTGAATATATGGTGGCCTCTTGTAGGATCGCCTCGATGCTTAAGAACACAAGTAGGAATCTAGATCCAAGAACATTCAGCACATGGCATTAGGTATTTCTAGTAGTTTCCGTTCATACTTACATTTCAGAAACTGTTTCGGAAATATTCTGAACGATTTCCTTCCCTAAACTTTCGTCCATCGCGCCCGGCATCGTGTCCTCTTTCAGTTTCGCTCGGAGGAATGTGATGATATCATTCTTGGTGGGTGTTATGGATCTAGTCGCTGCCCTTCCCCCAAGGTGCTTCTCAACCTCATCCAGGATATGTGGCCTCCCGGTCATAAATATCCGAGCGCCGCTGGACTTCTGGAGAATTTGGTTGAGTAAATCCAGAAGCTTTGGCCGATTTCCTGACGGATACTCATCCAGGGCGTCAATGCATATAAACGTCGATCGTAAGGACGAGATATCCTGCAAGAACTCCACAACTTCCGCAAGCGCCAGCATCTGGCCACCGATGGCCTTCCCTCGGTCTCGGAAAGCTTTGACTATACCCTCCGGAACTTCGTCGAGTCCACCGACAACCTGCCTCAGGACCGAACCCAGAATGGCAGCTGGGGATTGTTCCTGATCGGCGAAGTTGAGGTAGAAGCACGCAACAGCAGCGTTTCCCTCCACGGCCTCCTTGCATAACGTATCTATCACGACCGAGCTATCATCACAGCTTATCAGCAATACCTTGCTTTCCTCGAGTATCTTCTCTCTTACCTAATGTATGTTTTGCCAACTCCGGGACCTCCATAGCAAAACAAGGCCGAACCAGCAGAATCACCCCCACGAATCTCACCAATCCAATTCCGATATTCCTCAGTCTGTGTGAGCCAGTTCCCCACCTCATCGACCCTACGGGTTTGGATGTCGTGGTGCCGTATCTGGGGCTCGAGTGGTGATAGCCAGGCCAAAATTTCCGACTTCTCGTCGGCCACAGTGCAGTTATTCCACACATTGCTAACAGAATTGGTATTATTGAAACTGTTGATATTGCCGTGAGGTTGGGACATTTCCGGATGTTTTCGGTGTTTCAACGGTTAAAGAGGGTGGGTTCTTGAGTAATTTTGTCAGGCAGCGTGGGTCGGTGTAATTCTTTGGTGGTGAAAGAAAGCGGGGGCGATCGCCATTTTCAGCCTCAGGACCAAGGCCTGGCCAATCAATCCACCCGACACGTAATGGCACACTGCCCGTCAAACAATCATAATTGTGGACAGTTGTTTGTTCAATCAGATATACGAGTATTCCAAGGGAACAAACCTAACCGGTATTCGCTGACTTACGGGGCTGCGATGGAGGAAAGACTACGAGTATTCATATCGTGTGCTGTGTCGGCACTGACTCTCGTTGTTAACTTTACTCGAGTACAGTACAGTACATCTGCAAGAATTAAGAGGCATCTCACAAGAATAATTCATCTAGACAGGAGGTCGCTCTATAAACAAGTCAATTGCAATATCATCTATTCCATTCCGTACAAACATTTGTAATCTCGCACTGCCTGTCCTAATCAGCACCGCATTTGCCACTACGTATCGAAATATGAACCTCACCAGGCACCCCCTTTACTCTTACCAGAACAAGCACAGTCCGTTGGAATCCTGTATTATATCTGAGAGGAAAAAAAAACTCTAATGAGACCTTATAATACATTCCGCTCCCTTCGCGGAGGAGGGAGAGAAAAAAAGAGCGACCGTAGGGCGAAAGCCTATTATACCCTCTTCCCAAGATATACTCTCTATCCGAGTATCTAAGCCTAAATCTATCCCACTATTGCGCAAAAGGGTGAAATTTTGTAGGAGCAGGAGGGGGTTAATTTATCCGAGAAAATTTCAACTCGATCTCTAACATTTCTATCTAGATCCGATGTGGTTTTTTTACCAGGCTAATGGTGTCAGTTAAGATTACTACATCATAGACTATCGGTATGGTGTCACATCCCACACGATGTAAAATTACCTTTTAGACCGGTTGGGGGGCAAGGCAGGTACAGTACTAGGACAAAAAGATTCGTCCGGTGCCCATTTTACACCAAAACTAGCCAACTTCCCCACCTTCCCCCATCCGACACTTTTTATGAGAATCTACAAAAATTTCGTTATGTGTTAGAAAATCCGTAGATAATATACAGAATGTTACAAATCTCTTAAATATTACCAAGGGATGGAGGAAAGGTTGTTTAAGTTTCAGGAATTAGTTGCCATGTACCTTTTTGTATGGAGCCCCATACAAAAATTTAGGTCACTTTCCCACTAGCTGATGCAATCATAAACAATAGGCGCAGCTTTGATTCCTTGAACTTCTACTTTTAGAGAATTGAATAGATTGTGATTTTCTAGCTAGAGGAAGGATTTGAAGTATTTTCATTCAAAGAGTGTTGGGAATTGTCGGTTTGAAAATGTCAAATTTGGCCCTAAAACCGGCATCGGACGAATCTTTTTGTCCCCGTACTGTAATTTGCTACTCGAGTACCGTACCGGCTCTGGGACACCAAGCTATAATTATACCATAAGAGCATGCGGAGTGGAAACTTTTTGTCCCTTAGGCAGAGCATGCCTCAGGCACCAAGTCTCGGCCACGTCCGCTGATTTATGCTAACTAGTCATCAACTTATTGAAGCCAGCCACACTTTATATCTCTACATCCATTCCAGAGTGCTCGAGTATAGTGATGCGGCCGAGTTGAAGCCGGACACTTTGTGTAGGAATTGCTACCCTAAGTGTCCTGATTCTGCTCGGCTGAGTGTGCATCACAATAGCGCAAGTCCATTTGAGGTGAACAATCCATGCAACCCCATAATCTTGCGATACGGAGCCCCGATAGGGTTACAGTAAAATACGTCTTCTCCAACAACTGGTTGCTCTCGTTGTTACAAATATTAATGCAAGTCTAGTGACATCGCAAATTGAGCTGCGTATTTTTTCAAATAGGGCTCAAGACAGGCTCGGCCGAAGCCACGAGGGTCTGGAATGCAATGCAGGAGATGAAGATGACGCCTATTCCTGCTTCGTAGGTCACCCAGCATGACAAAAAAAACGTCCCCCCCATATCCTCATATCATACTGTGCCAGATGTCCCCTGGAGTTTTTCTGACCTTGGGCTCGCCATGCCCGCCAGCCCGATCCCTACTCGTAGTACATCCAAGTTAGATAGAAGCTAAACCTCTCTGTCACCAATGGCAGTACTGACGGATCACCTCCGGGGGGGTAGGCGTTCTTTGGTGGGTGTTTGGCAGGAAGGTTTCCGGAAATCACAATAGACCGGGAATCAAAAGAAATAGGAAATAGAAAGAAGCGTCCAGACAAGGCCTCATCCACAGAACAATTCCGGTTCTCACCTCCTGCCCCTGTCGATGTTCACACGGCCAGCAATTTATCAAGCAAACACTAAGACCGCCCATTACTAAACACGCCCCAAGCCAAAGCATATTCAAGCACACTAGTGCTTCCCTAATGGCTCCTCCGAGACTACGCTGACCATGCCATTTTACTCCTTGGTATTCTTTTTCTCTTTTCGAAATTGCGTTCGGGGAATACTGGTGCTATATCACTCGTAGAGAATCTGGAAAAAGTCGGATCTAATGTAAAGTAAATCAACTAAGGCAACCGGAGACTCCTATGATAGGGCGGGGAGACTGAGCGCAATGATAAGCGTTTAGAACTTATTACAAAACAATTATAGCGCAATTGAATTATTTTTTGAGCAAAAAAAAAAATTCCCCCCGAGGAGTCCTCTAGGAGATGGGGTTAATGGTGTCAATAATGCTAATTTTTTAATTCTGTGTTGAGAGTACCGTATGCGTGATAAACAGGAAGCATCATCAGAAATACAGCAGAAAGTCGCCAAACTCGCTATGCAAGCCCCCAGATTGCCACTCTCTAATTGGCCAGCACGACGGACGTGGTAACAAATCTACGAGTACACTCCGGCAGGCCACGATCCTTACATTCGGGGCTTGGCCGCATAGCGAGTTTGGCGAGTCTTCACGAGTATTTGATGGGGTTCCCTTTCAAGAATGCAGGCAGCTTGGCATCACTAAACACACAGAGAATTCTGGATTAGGTTGTGCTCAGTCCCCCGCCCCAGGAGTCTTCCCCATAATGTGAAGTAAACTCCTCTTCTTACAAATATCAAAGGCATTGTGGCATTTCCCTTCCTATATCTCACTTTGAACACGATAATTAACACATATTACCCTCGGTACCAAATCCACCCTTCTCCCACTTGCCATTCTTTAATAGTTTTTGTCTTAAACGGGGGTAGTGGGGGATGCCTCCCTTGGGGGACTCTTTTCCTAGGTACCGGTAGGTGGGGGTCTCATTTCACTAAGTTTTTTTTGAAAAGGCTGTATGAGTTCTAGGTTACCAGAAGATCACAATTAAATTAAATCAAGATAGGTTCCGTATTTAATTTGGTGACACCAGTAATTGAAGGTCTTGGTACCAATCTAATCATGATGTAATATTATTCCATTCTTATATTCCTCTTCCAGTTCTTGGTTGTCAACTTCTGAGTCAACTTCAACTAAATATCCCTCTGATCTACCAGGAGGGTCATTAAAAACAGGAAAACTATTTCTGTTGATCCCATACAATTCCCTATAGAGACAAGGGTTATGTTTTCCGGTTTCTGATGATCCCCCCGAGTACTAGTCCCTCTTTTAGAGAATCCGTCCCTAATCCTTGAACCGGTATTTTGTGGTCTTTCCACTTATTAGCTGGAATAGAGAGACCGATGAAATAAGTCTTCCGAATGATGTGTATCCCCCCCGACGAAAACCCCTTGGATGCCCACCCGCTCTCAGCACAATGTGCCGTGTTTTCACATCCACTATTCTTGTTTATCATATTTATAATGTCTCCTATTGTAGTGGCATGCGAGAATCGTACCTTCAAGGGTCCTGAGGCATAGCATAATTCAAAAATACATGACGTGATATCGCTCCAGAAAACAAATCAGTCCTTGTCAGCAATCACACCGTGTCATCGAAAGCTAAGTTACCTTCCCGAGCCTCGCACTGCGACCATCACCACCTCCCGTGCCTCCATGTCAGTAACATACACTACCTAAACCTAAATCTATTCTAGCAAAAGAGACTAAAAGAACCAAACTACCTCTTAGTGGGGAAAGGTTAGTTTTTCAAGAAACTTCTAAGTTAACCCATAAAACACGGGAAGGAAAACTGAAAACGAAAAAGCAAATAGACGCCACCGACCACTCTGCACAAAACCCAAATATTTGACGCTACCTGTACCAAGAGACAGTAGTTTCTATAAGACAAGGTGATAGATTCGAGGGAGCTAAGTGGGAACCGAATTAGTGGGTACGTCGGGACTTTCGGGACCGTAGTTGCTCCGCGACTCCGCAGTGCCCGTTCCGGGCGGCCAGAATAAGTGGTGTTTCGCCGCATTCATTCGAACTATCAGGGTTAACATCTTCCCGCCCTAATAGTAGCTTCACTACTCCCACATGGCCGTTCTCGGCAGGCAACGAGAGCGGTGTCCGGCCATAATATGTATCTGGGATGTCGGGGTTGACACCTCTCCACCCTAACAGTAGCTTCACTATTCCAACATGGCCGTTCTCGGCAGCCCGCGTGAGCAGTGTTTGGCCATGCATCTTGCTTAGGGTGTTGGGGTCGACATCTTCCCGTCCTAGCAGTAGCTCTATTATTGCATGATGACCACTCCAGGCAGCCCAAAAGAGCGGCGTCTGGCCGGATCCACTTGAACTATTGGGGTTGACATCTTTTCGCCCTAACAGTAACTTCACTATTCCCCTATGGCCATTTTTGGCAGCCAACGAAAGCGGCGTTCCCTCGTATCTACTCGGAATATCAGGGTAGACATTTTTCCGCCCTAACAGCAGCCTCACAGTTCCCTCATGGCCATTCTTGGCAGCAAACGAGAGGGGTGTCCGGCCATCCTTCATGTCTGGGATGTTGGGGTTGACGCCCTCCCGCTCGAGCAGCAGCCTCACTATTCCTCCATGGCCACTCTCTGCAGCCCACGAGAGTGGGGTTCGGTAGTAGATACCTAGGCTATCGGGGTCGACATATCTCTCGCCAAATAGTACATCCACTACTCGCGCGACCTTCCCCCACCGGCCACCTATGCTCCCAGGGTTGGAAAATCTCGGTCTAAGAAATAACCTCACCACTCCCTTATGTCCATTACCAGCAGCCCATGAAAGTGCTGTTCGGCAAAAATCCGAGTCCCGGCGATCAGGTCGGATATGTTTATTTCCTAGAAGCAGCCTCACTACCTCTTCATGCCCAAGGCTCGCAGCCCATATGAGTGGCGTCATACCCGCACCGTCTTGTTGGTTCACACCCCATCTGTCCATCTTGATCAAAGTATCTGCGACTTCGGCGATGCCAAAGTACGAGATGCAGTGCAGTGCAGAAAACCCATCGTGATCAGGAATAGGGGGCCAAAGAGGCTCGCGAATGTTCAATTCTCCCCAGATCGACTCCCAAAGGGATTTGGCAGATATTATAATGATTAGGATATGAGAGTAGAGAGTCTTGCGGTCCTTATTCTTTCTGTGCTGCCAGCAGCGTTCTATATATACACAAATCTCCCGTACAGAAAAACTCTTCATCTCCTTTGTTCAAGTCTTC
>Ga0307509_10001133_pt1 | contig 45712 bp, 65 predicted proteins | sample 10_EM_MG_FD_202245 | JGI IMG/M metagenome (GOLD analysis project Ga0307509, IMG submission 202245) | Populus trichocarpa ectomycorrhiza microbial communities from riparian zone in the Pacific Northwest, United States - 10_EM | ecosystem: Host-associated > Plants > Roots > Unclassified | place... | reverse complement strand
GGTGCTAACTTGACCCTGAGTAGCGCCTGAGCGCTGACGATCCGGCCACGAGGGGACCGAACATGGCCCGTGACGAACTGTTCTCCGCCCCGTCGGATCTGACGCTCATGAGCGTCGCTGACCTGACCGCCCTGCAGGAGCAGGGCATGGCGGAGGTCAACCGGCTCAACTCCGAGGACCCGGGCGAGATCACCGCAGAGTCCGCGCAACAGCGCATCGCCTACGCCGGGCGCGTCGCGGACGACCTGGACCGCATCGCGGCCGAGCTGGAAGGCAAGCAGGCCACGGCCGCACGGCTCGCGGACCAGGCCCGGATCCGCAACGCGGACCAGATGGCAGCCATCGCCGCCCGAGTCAACGGACCCGCCGCACCGGCCGAGCCCGTGGCCCCGGTCGCCGCTGCCGTGGACACCGACGCCATCGCCCGCGCCACCGCGCAGGGCGTCACCGCCGCTCTCGCGGACATGATGGGCAGCAGGTTCCAGGGCCAGGTCACCCGGGCCACCGCGTCCCTGTCCGCCACCGCCGCAGTCGCCCCGCAGACCCAGGGTGAGGTCACCCCCCGGCTCGCGGTCACCGCGTCGATCGACATCCCCGGCAAGGCTGCCGGCGCCGACATCGTCAGCATGGACGACCTGGGCGACGCGTTCTCCAAGAAGTCCCGCGCCATCCCGATCAGCCGAACCGGTTCCACCGAGCAGGGCCACATCGTGGCCACGATCAAGAACCAGTTCGACCACACGGTCGATCTCAACACGTCCCATTCCAAGGTCGGGCAGCTCATCAAGCACCTGACCCGGCCCGAGATGGCCGAAGCCCTGGTGGCCGGCGGTGGCTGGTGTGCCCCGTCCGAGATCCGCTACGACTTCTTCAACATCGCGTGCTCGGACGGCCTGATCGACCTGCCGACCGTGGGCATCACCCGCGGCGGGATCCAGTTCCCGATCTCTCCCTCGCTCGCTGACGCGGTCGGGACCAACGCCTTCGGCGGGTTCGCGGTCGCGTTCTCCAACGCCTCCGTGCCGTGGCTGTGGACCGAGGCGGACGACGAGGCCACGGTCACCGGCTCGCCGAACAAGCCGTGCATGCGGGTCCCCTGCCCGACCTTCGACGAGGAGCGGCTGGACTGCTACGGCATCTGCCTGACCGCCGGCAACCTCACGAACGACGCGTACCCCGAGGCCACCCAGAACACCCTTCAGTTGCTCATGGCCGCGCACGAGCGGGCCATCAACGCCCGCCTGATCGCGCTCATGGTCGCGGCCTCCGGAGCTGCCACCGCCATCACGGGCGGCGCCAACACAGACGCGGCCGCGCCCCGCATCTACGACGCGGTGAGCCTGGCCGCGACCGACTACCGCGCCCGCTACGGCATGTGCACCGATGACGTGCTCGAAGTCGTCCTCCCGTACTGGGTGAGGGACGTGCTCCGCGCGGACCTGGCCTGGAAGGCAGGGGTGGACGCCTGGCAGGCGGTCGCCGACGCGGAGATCACCTCGTTCTTCGCCGCACGCAACGTACGCGTCCAGTGGGTCAGCGACTGGCAGGTACGCGGCACCGGACAGTTCGGCAACGCGACCGGACTGGTGGCCTGGCCGACCACGGTCAACTTCATGATCTTCGCGGCCGGCACCTTCCTCCACGGACAGGGCATGACCCTGGACCTGGGTGTCATCCGGGACAGCGTCCTGAACGCGGAGAACGACTACACCGCCGCGTGGAGCGAGGAATGCCACCTGATCGCCATGGTGGGCCATGCCTCCCGGCAGTACTCCGTCGGCTTCAACGTCAACGGCTCCACCTCCGCCCTGCTCTCCGGTACCGTCCGCGTCTGATCCGCTTCCCGCAGCGAGAGCAACAGAAGGGAGGTGAGCGCAGGTGGCCAGCGCACGACCCATCGTCAACCCGCCCGCGTTCACCCCGCTGCCGTACGGGCTGTGGGACGTGGCGGAGCACCTTCCCGCCCCGGCCCACTGGCAGGCGGGGGTCACCTGGATCGACCGGTGCCCGGCCGGGGACAGCACCTACGACGAATGTGTCATCGTCACCGGCTCCGACGGGGGAGCTGTACCGGAGCCGCCCGCCAAGACCGACAACGTGGCGCAGGAGTTCCGGGGCGCCACGCCGTTCACGGTGTTTGCCGAGTTCGACTGCTCCCCGGTCGGGCTGGGCGACGAGGCTGCAATCAACGCCCTGGCGACCGAGGCACTGGACCGGACCGAAGCTTCCCAGGCGGAGCTGGCGTTCTGGACCGGCGCGGCCGGGGGCCAGACCGTCGTCTTCCCGCACCTGGCAGCGGATACCGAAGTCGTGGACGAACACGGCATCGTTCTCCAGCCTGTGGCCACCATCGCAGCTTCCGGATCCGACATCGTCACCCTGGACCCGGCCGTGGCCTTCGGCCAGCTCGGTCACCAGCTCGACCAGTGCTACGGAGGCCTGGGGACCTTCTACATCCCGCGTTTCGCCCTCCCCACCTTCATAGCGCTACGCGTACTGGAAGACCGGAACGGGACGCTGTACACCCCGTCCGGGCACAAGGTCGTGGTGAGCGGGATGTTCCCGGGTACCTCCCCGGCCGGGGACGACCCGCCGGAGGGCCAGGCCTGGATCTACGCGACCGGACCGGTGTTCGGGTACCGGGGCGATGTTCTTGCCACTCGGAGGAACGAGAGTTTCGACCGGGCCGAGAACACCGTGAAGATGATCGCGGAACGTACGTACGTGTTCGGCTTCCCCTGCTGCCTCTTCGCAGCCCTCACGGACCTGGGCGTCCCCACCGTATAAGGAGTTGACATGGCAGCATCCACCTGTGCAGCTCCCATCAAGGGGACGCACCTGCGCATCGTGGCCGTGGACGTGTGCGGTGTCCCGATCACCGGGGACTCCGGGCTGGTCATCACCAGCGACGGCTTCATCCAAGCCGTGATGAGCCCGCAGTACGAAGACGGCACGGAGTTCTTCCAGCGGAATGCGGGCGGTAACGCGTGCATCAACCAGAAGGACAAGCCGATCTTCAAGCGGGAGGAGATCACGGTTGACTGGTGCGAGGTGAACGCACTTCTCGCCGCGTACGTGGTTGACGCCCAGCTCCTGGGCGACGGCACTCCCGTCACCGGGACCGGCTTCGCCTTCGGTGAGGGAGGGGACGACAACCGGTTCTCGCTGGAGATCTGGCAGGAAGTGGCCGGATCAGGTGCCTGCGACAGCTCGGGCAACCAGCGGTTCATCTACAACGCCTGGCCGAACGTGGGCAACACCAAGCACGGTGACTACACGGTGGAGAACGACAAATCCACCTTCCAGAGCGTGTCCGAGACCCAGGCGCACGGCGTCAACTGGCTGGAAGACGTGGGCGCGCCCTGGCTGGGGGATACAGCCGTCCTGTCCCCGCAACGGCACTGGATCTGGAACGTCACCACCACGCCCCCGCCGGATGCCGGATGCGACTCCACCACGCTCACGCCGTGACCTGACCCGAGGGGCGCGGCATGGCACTGGCCCTGTACTCACAGAAGTTCTGGTTCCCCTCCGGCGCGCTGGCGCCGGGGGTGGTGTCCAGGGTCTTCCTGCACGACACGAACACCTTCGCCCCGCTGTGGGCCGACGCGGGCGGCACCGTACCGGTGGCCAACCCCACGGTCACCGACGCCGCTGCCTTCCTCACCTTCTGGATCGAGGAAGGTACGTACTGGCTGCACTTGGACACCGAGTCCTTTGAGATCACCGTGCCCCCGGTCACCGGATCGTCCGGGCCCACCGGCCCCGCCGGCGGGGACCTGGCGGGCACGTACCCGGATCCGTCGGTGGCCGCGATCGACGGAGTGGTCCTGTCCGGTACTCCGGCCGTCGGCGACGTGCTCACCGCCACAGGGGCCGCAGCCGCGGCGTGGACCGCCCCGGAATCCGTCACCCCCGACTGGGTGTTCGACATCACCGACCCCGCCTACGGAGCCGTGGGGGATGCGCAGGTGGTCGGGGACGGGGTCATGTCGTCCGGCTCCGCTGTGCTCACCAGCGCCACCGGGGCGTTCGCGGTCGGCACCGTGGGTCAGTCGATCTCGGTGAAGGGCGCCGGGGTCAACGGGGTCACCACCGCGTCCGGCACCGTGCTGGTCCGTACCAGCGCCAACCAGCTCACGCTGTCCTTCAGCAACGCATCCGGCGGGGCGCTGGCCAACGCAGTGGTGGTCTGGGGGACCAACAACCAGGCCGCGATCCAGGCCGCGACCGACGCGGCGGAGACGTACCTGGCCACGCACACCTATGCGCAGGTGTACGTGCCCCCTCAGCCGTTCATCGTGGCCGGAGCCCTGAACACGTCCAAGAGCGGGAACGGCCAGGTCGTGTTCGGCCCTCAGCCCACGACCGGCGTAAAGAAGATCCTGGAGTTCCGGGGCGAGAGCGACGGCGCGGCTGCGGTCCGGCACTGGCAGCAGACCGTTCCCCAGTTCGCCGGGTCCTGCCTGATCAGCTTCGGGGTGTACGCGTCGGTCGCGGCCCAGATCGCCAGCATCAACGCGGCCGGAAACCCCGGCGTGATCTGCGGGCCCAACGAGGGATTCGGCTACGGCGTCGGGGCGGTGTACAGCAACACCCAGGCCGTGCTGAAGAACCTGGCCATCCTTACCGCGCACAGCTCCTTCGGGCTCACCTACGGCGCCTACAACTTCTATGGCTGCGCCAACGCGCACGTAGCGAACGTGGGGTACGGCACGGCGGGCACAGTCGCGGCCCCGAGCACCGACTACAGCTCCCCGGGGGTGTTCGGTACCGGGCTCAGCTTCGGTGCGCTGATGCCGGCGCCGGGCAACAATGATCACTGCATCGCGGAGAACGTGAGCTGCGGGGGCGGGTACACGTACGCGCTGGCCTTCACCGAGCACGGGGTCATGCTCCGGCTGATGATCCTGTACTGCTGGGCCGCGCTGTGTCCGGTCGGTACGTACTTCGGGTCCGTCGGCTCCGTTCACGCCATGGACGTGATCTCGGCCAGCATCGAAGCGTGCGTACACGAGCTGTACATCATCGGCCCTGGCAGCAGCGGCGTCGGTCCGACCATCTACGCCAACATCTCCACAGAATCCAGCACCCCGAACATCGACGGGAACAGCGCCAACGCGGTGAAGTTCGCCCTGGGCCTGGTCCGGCTGACCGGGCTGTTCACCGAGTCGGGGGTGAGCACGTCGGGGCCGTGCGGTATCGAGCTGGTCAACGGGTCGGTGCCCAAAGCCATCCGGCGCCTGACCGCCAACTTCACCGCGCGGCCGATCGACCGCACCCTGGTCTGCGACACGTCCGCTGTGGGTGCCTTCACCGCCACGCTGCCCGCGGCCGACTTCAACCCGGTGACGTACGTCCTCCACAACATCGGGGCCAACGTGCTGACCGTGGCGACCGGGTCCGCGCAGACCATCACCGTGGCTGCCATCCCCGGCGCCACCAGCGTGGCCGTGGCCTCCGGTGCGATACTGCGGTTGTCGGCCCTGTTCGACGGCTCCGCCTGGGGCTGGTTCGCCGTATGACCCCGGAGGTGACCACGTGGCCCGCGCCCGCTGCCCCGCGACCGACACGCTGATCGTGGACGGAGAGCCCCTGGAACTGCGGTGCGTCCACTGGGGCGAAGAGGGCGCCCACCTGGGGGATCATCTGGTCCACACCCAGGCGCTGGTGGACGACCACACCTGGTCCAACGACAACCCCTCCGGGGCCTGACCGGGAAGGTGCACGATGCCCGTCATTAACCCGGTGACCGCAACCGGCAGCAATAGCGGAGCGGATTTCGGTCCTTGCGCGGACTGGCCGGTTCAGTGGCTGTGCGAGGTGACAGCGGAACAGCTTCCGCTGACCGGGGCTGCCGTGGCGACTGCGACCGAAGTGCTGTGGGCGCTGACCGGCATGCGGTTCGGTCTATGCACCGTGACGCTGCGACCGTGCCGTCAGGACTGCTACAGCGGACGCATGTACGACGATTTCGGGCCATCGTGGTTCGCCAACTCCTGGCCCACCCCGGCGCTGATCGGCGGACTGTGGTTCAACCTGGTGTGCGGGGGCTGTGCCGGGTCGTGTTCGTGCTCACGGGTGAGTGAGTTCGTTCTCCCCGCTCCGGTGAACGAGATCATCGAGATCAGGATCGACGGCGAACCGATGGTGACAGGCGGGTACCGCCTGGACAACAACCGGATCGTGGTGCGTACGGACGGGGGAGTCTGGCCCCGCTGCAACGACCTGTCCCGGGACGACACGGAAGAGGACACCTGGTCGGTCACGGCCACGTACGGGGAGGCGGTGCCGGAGGGCGCAGCGTTCGCCATGGGGGCGCTGGTCTGCGAGATCCTGCGGGCTGCGACGGGCGGGGACTGCAAGCTGCCGGCGGGGCTCCAGCAACTGGTCCGCCAGGGCGTGACGATCCAGTACCCGGACGTGGGGGAGCTGTTCCGTCAGGGACGCACGGGGCTGTACCTGGTGGACATGTTCCTGGCCACCTGGAACCCGTACGGGATCCGCCAGAAGGCCCGCATCGTCAGCCCCGACCGGCCACCGGTCAGGCGGCCCACCTGATGCGGGGTGCATGGGCCCGGTGGCGGGAGCGCAGGGAGCGCCGGAACTTTGAGGTCTACTTGTTCAACTACGGGCCGTACGGGAAGTGGCAGAAGGTCCGGGACGAGAACACCCGCGATGGCGTCTGGAGGCCGTGGTGGCGCTCATCACCGGACCGCTGAAGTGGTACACCGTGGCGGAGACCGTGCGTCTGGCGATCGATACCGAGATCGCGGCGAATCCTCCGGACCGGTCCAGTGTCGTGCCCGGGGCGATCGCCTGGGACGCGTGCGACTGCGGGCTGCTGGCCGTGTCCGTGGCCCGGATCTACCTGTCCGACAACTTCCCTCTCCCGCTCACCACCGCGACCGCGTGCAAGGCAGCATGGGACGTGGCGGAGATCGTGGTGCAGCTCATCCGCTGCGCCCCTAACCCGGACGATCAGACGCTGGTCCCGACGATCGCGGACCTGACCGCATCGGCCCAGGAGATCCTGACCGACGCCTACGGCCTGCTGAAGGCGGTCTCGGTCAAGTTGTGCGAGATGAAGGCGGACCGGGAGATCATCGACTTCTTCCTGAACCCGCTCACCGCGCAGGGACCGTCCGGCGGATGCGTCGGCAACGAGCTGCGCTTCCTGGTCGCGCTGCCGAGGAACTGACAGAAGGGGCCCCGTAGGACCCCTTCATGCCGACGGCGCGCTACCGAGCTGCGCTACACGTTGACTCCCCGTTCGGGGACGTGACTGGATTCGAACCAGCGACCTCCGCCACGCTGACAAGCGTACCGAGGACACTGGGTGCATGTCCTTCAACGTGTCCACCTCGTTCCGGCTCGACCAGAGCCGTGTAGCGCGTCTCCTACGACTTCCCGGGGGCGCGGTGGACCGATCCCTCAGGAGACGTGTGGAACGCGTCCAGGCGGCCGCACAGCGCCTCGCACCGGGGTCCATGGGGAACGGCATCCGTACGTCCCTGCGCTACACGCACGACGGGCCGATCGGAACGATCACGTCCACGCACCCCGCGACCATCTACGTGGTGAACGGAACCCGGCCCCACCGGATCCAGCCAAAGCGACGCGGGGGCGTTCTGCGGTTCGAGATCGGTGGCCGGGTGGTCTACGCCCGGTACGTGAATCATCCCGGGACCCGGCCGAACGGATTCCTCATCGAGGCCCTGCGCGCCGCAACCTGATGTACTCAGCGGCTCGCTGTCCGATCCACTGGGCGTAGGCCGGCGGGATGGCCTCGCACACTTCGCGGATGGCCCGCTTGGTGTCGCCTCCGTCCGGAACGCGCAGCCACGGCATGCTCAGGGCATCCGCGGCGGCTCGCTGCCACGCTTTGGAGTGCTTGCCGCCATGAACGGACATGAACGGTCGTTCCGCCGTGGGCAGATAGCCATTGCGGGAGCACAGGGCGACGTGCGGCTTGTGGGCTGGCGCGGCCAGCGGCCAGTTCGTCTCGAACAGCCGGTGCCGGTAGATCCGCAGGTCGAACATCGGCCCGCACAGCAACTCCGGATCCTTCATCTCGGACCTGGCCGCTTCCACGTTCTCGATCACATACGGCTGACCGGTGGCCTCCATCGCGTCCCTGGTCGGCCCGATCAGGTCAGGATACGTCTTGTGGTTGTAGGCATTCAGCGGCGTGTACGCCTGGCAAGGAGGGGATCCGTGGATCAGGTCGTACTCGTGGCCGTGACTGCGGATGAACTCCACCGCGTCCGCCTGTACGAACGGGAACGGATAGTTGGGTTGCGGTTCGATGTCCACCCCGACGACGGTGAACCCAGCTAGGTGGTAGCCCATGCCCATGCCGCCCCCGCAGCAGAACGTGTCCAGGACGATCAACCCGTTCGGCTCCCGCTCAGGAAGGATCATGGCCCGTCACCCCCTGCGCGCCGCAACCTGATCCGGTGCGCGACCCAGCACGTCCCGACCCAGACGACTCCCACACCGAGACCGATCCCGGGCCAGATACCCAGCAGGATCCCTACCACGGTCCGCACCCCGGCTCGTTGCAGTGGCCGGGGAGGTTGTGCCAGACGCGGACGAAGCGATCCGCCTGGCCTTCGTGCTCGCACTCGCGCGCCGGGTTCCAGCCCTTGAGCAGGCACAGGGCCCAGCGCAGGCCGCTTATCTGCCCGGTGAGGTTGTCGCGGACCACGTAACCCGCGTCGGACAGGTCCCCCAGGATGCGGTCCCGGGCGTGCATGGCCCAGACCACCTGCTCGGCTATCCGGTCGGTGAGTTCGGCCGCTGTGAGGGCCGTGGGTTCCTTCATCGTTCCTCCGTCGGGTCCGCGTTGACGGCCGGATACAGGTCGGGGAACGCCAGGGCAGCGTCCACCACTTCGGCCAGAATTGCCCGGTCCTTGGGAATCGGTTCGCCCTTCGGGGCCATCGTCCCCCGGACGTACCCCATCACGGCCGCGTCCTTGACCAGGCCCAGTTCGCGGACTGTGAGCGAAGTCAGGAAGGTAGTCACGGCATCCGTACGTGCGGCGTCCCGCTGCGCCAGGTAGCCCACCAGGAATGCAGGGATCAGTTCACTCATCGTTCCTCCGTCGGGGCTGCGGGGATCAAGCCGTGCTGGCCGTACCGGGCCAGGGTTCCGATTACCTCGCTCGCGCGCAGGCTCTGTTCCTGGCCCCGGAAACCGCTGCGGACTGACGCGTGAATGAGGCCACCGCCGGCCGTGAACGTGGCGGTCACGATGTGGGCCCCTGACTGGGCCGTGAAGCCCCCGGGGTACGTGGTGACTCCCCAGCCGTACGCCTGGGCTCCGGCCAGTGCGGAGGTGAGACTGAGACCTGGTTCACGCATCGTTCCTCCGTCGGGTCGGGTTCATTTAAGTAAACCATGGATCAGTCCCGGAAACCAGTAACGGAGCGTAGCGGCGGACAGGGTCGGGCTGACCTGCGGGAGTGTTTCCGGAGTGAGGAGTGTGGGGAACGGCCTTTCGCAGCCATGCCTCTGGTACTCAACAGCCCTCTTTCCTTGATCCACTTCTCTTCACTCACTCAGGCATAGGCCTAAAGGACCGTTGCCCACACTCCACACTCAAACTCACACCGGAGGAAGTGATTCCGCCCCGTTTGTCCGGCCATACGTACGGGTGTAACCCGGTGTGTCCCTAAATGCCGGAGTGTGGGCAACGGAATCCACACCCCACACCGCCGGACCCGGACCCCACACTCTCACCGACCGTGACGGAATCCGGCCCGGTCAAGATCTCTCCCGCAGTCCCCTACGGTGGCCCCATGAGCGAGAGCACGGGCCTGGTGAGCGGGTCCACAGAAGATGGCGTGAAGGACTTCACCCGAGCGCACGAACGCATCAGGTTCCGGATCGAGCCTGACCGGTTCGAGGCTGCGCGGGCGCTGCCCGGCCGGACCATGACTGAGTTCGCGTCCCGGTTCGAGAAGATCGGCGCCATGCCGGTCACTCAGCAGGTGGACGCGATCCTGGACGCGCTCGGGCTGGTGCTGCTCCCGGAGTCCGCAGCCCTGTTCGCCAAGCGGCTGGGGGACCTGGAGAACCCGATCGAGCTGGAGCAGGCCAGCGATGTCATGATCTGGCTGCTGGAGAAGTACGGGCTGCGCCCTACACAGCCGTCCTCGAACTCTGCGGATGGGTCCGGCAACCCGGCATCTGGCACGAACTCGACGGACGCTCCGCAGCAGCCGGCACCGATTTCGCCTACCTTCCTGCCGACCGGTTCCTGAACCTGGTCTACGCGGAGATGCTCCAGCGGGTGCGGGTTCACGAGGGCCAGAGCGCGGAGGACGCGCGTAAGGTCCTGGACAGCATGCTGTCCGTGGCCGGCTGGGCGGTGCCCGGCTCCGGCCCGAAGCGCGTGAAGCAGCGTGATCCGAAGGCACCGTGGTGGTGGACCGATGAGGAAGACGCGTCGGACTCCTTCCTCAAGGCGATGGGGGTGAGCCTGTGAGCGAGCAGATCGGCGAAGCCCATATCCAAGTGGATATGAACACGCTTCCGGCGCAGCTCGCGCTGCGGGAGTTCAGCCGGGACGCGAACGGGCGCCTGCACGACATCCGGGGCCGTTTCGCCGCTGAGGGCGCGCAGATCTCCCGGTCGCTGGAGAGCACCACCCGCGACACCGAACGCTTCGGGCTGTCCCTGCGGGGACTGAGCGTGTCCCTGGGCCCGCTGGCCGGGATCCTGGGGAAGACAGCGCTGAGCGTCGGCAGCATCGGCGCAGCGGCGGGCACAGCGCTGCCCCTGATCGCCTCCGTGGTCACCGCCCTGGAGCAGATAGCCCCGGCCGCTGCGGTGGCCACCACGGGCGCCCTGGCCATCGCCCAGGCGAACGCCGTGGTGAAGCTCAGCATGATCGGGGTCAGTGACGCGGCCACCGCCGCATTCGACACGTCCGCGGCCGGGGCCAAGAAGTTCGACAAGGCTCTGGCGACCCTGGGCCCGAACGCGAAGGACTTCGTCCTCACCATCAAGTCGATGGTCCCGGAGTTCACGAAGTTCCAGCAGAGTATCCAGGACACGGTCTTCACCGGGTTCGCCAAGGAACTGAAGAGCCTGGCCGGCTCCGTCCTTCCGGTCCTGAAGACCAACCTCACCGCCACGGCCACCACGCTGAACCAGGTGGCGCTGAGCACCGCTGCCGCAGCCGGGCAGCTTGCCACGAACGGCACCCTCGGCAAGGCCATGGCCGGCGCCAATCAGGGTCTGACGAACCTGGCCGGGATCCCGGCCCTGGTCGTCACCGGGCTGGGCCAGCTCGCGACCGCAGCGGCCCCGGCGTTCGACCGGATCACCCAGGCCGCTGCCGGCGCGGCTACGTCGATCTCGGACAAGCTGAGCAAGGCGTTCGCCTCGGGCGGCCTCACCGACGCGATCAACACGGCGATCGACGTCCTGTCCGGGCTCGGGGACATCGCGGGGAACGTGTTCGGCATCCTGAAGAACGTCCTGGGTGCCGCGTCCACGGGCGGGGCGGGGCTCTTCCAGGTGCTCACGTCCATCACACAGACGCTGGAGACCGCGTCCGGGACCAAGGGGTTCCAGGACGCGATCGGAGCCCTGGTGCAGACCATGGGCGTCCTGGCGGACACCGTGGGCCCGCTGCTCGGGCAGGCGATCGGTGTGCTCGGCCCGGTGTTCGTGGCGTTGGCCGGTCCCGTACAGACGCTGGTCCAGGCGCTCGGTGCCGCCCTGTCCCCGATCATCGCCGGTCTCGGCCCGGTCCTTGAGGGCGCTGCACAGGCGGTCGGTCAGCTGGTGGTGTCGCTGGCCCCGCTTCTGCCGATCTTCGGGGATCTCATCGCGTCCCTGCTGCCCCCGCTACTCCCGGTCCTGGACACCCTCACCCAGGCCTTCGCGGACGCGGCCCCGCTGATTGTCCAGGTGGCGGACACCTTCGTGTCCGTCCTCGCCCCCGCGATCACTCAGCTTTCAACCAATATCTTCCCGCTGCTGGACGTGTTCACCCAGCTGACCGCCACCCTGCTGCCGGTCCTGTCCGATCTGGTGCTCCAGCTCGCGCCGGTATTCACCGCCTTCATTACCTCCATCGCTGGAGTCCAGGGGCAGCTGATCGGCCTGGTGGTCCAGCTCCTCCCCCAACTGGCCGCACTGTTCATCCAACTGGCCCCGTCGATCATCCAAGTCGTCACCGCCATGATCGGGCTGCAAACGGCGGTGCTTCCGATCGTGGGGCTGCTCGCGCAGGCGATCGGGTTCGTCCTCCCGATCATGGCCCAGTTGATCAGCCTGACAGCGCAGGTGGCCGCTGTCCTGGTCGGTGTGCTGGCCGGGACCATTACGAACATCATCGTCCCCGTGATCAACACCCTGGTAGCGCTGTTCTCCGGGGACTTCTCCGGGGCGCTGCGGGGCCTCGGCTCGCTGTTCTCGGGCATCTGGAACCAGATCGCCACCACGGTGAGCAACGTGGGCGGTCTGATCCGCAAGGCGGTCGATACGATTATCGGGATCTTCCAGTACCTCTACGACGTACTGGTGGGGCACAGCATCATTCCCGACCTGATCCACCGGATCACGTCCCTGTTCACCGGTCTGGGGGCGTTCTTCGTCTCCAACGTCAACGCCATCCGGACCACGGTGACGGTCGCGTGGAACGCCATCGCGGGCGCCACGTCCGCAGCTTTCAATCGGGTCAAGACGGCCGTCTCCGACGCGATCGGCGCCGCGGTGCGCACCGTGAGCAGCCTGAAGGACAAGGTGACCGGGGCGTTCAGCGGAGTGGGGACGTTGCTGTACAAGTCCGGGCGGGCTCTGATCTCCGGCTTCATCGACGGCATCAAGTCGATGCTGTCCGCGGCCAAGGACGCCGCGTCCGCAGTCGTGGGCAAGGTCCGGGGATTCTTCGGGTCGTCCCCGGCCAAGGAGGGCCCCCTGAGCGGCAAGGGCTGGACGCTGTACTCCGGAGAGGCGCTGGCTTCGGACTTCGCCGCGGGTATCCGGGCGAATCAGTCCCTGGTGACCCGTGCGACCAGCCGGCTGGTCTCCGGCGCAGCGGCGCCCGTGTCAGCCGGACAGGGCGTCGCGTCCCTGCTGTCCTCCACCCGTACCGCGGGAACGGTCACCGCGCAGGCAGTGGCCCCGAACGTGAGCGTGAACACGGCCGCTCCGCGTGTCACCGTGATGATCGGGAACAAGGTGATCAATGATCATGTGCAAGTCCTGATCGACGACAACAACGTGGCCGTGGCGCGCCAGCTCGCGCAGGGGGTGAGGATCTGATGAACACCCTGGTGGCGACTGCCGACAACGACAACGCTGAGATCGAGCTGGTCATCGACTTCGATACGACGCTGATCGACAACTCTTTCACCATCGTCCGGGTGGCCGCTGACGGCACGGAGACCATCGTCCGGGGCGGGTACCGGGTGGTGCTGTTCCCCACCACGCTGGATTACTTCCTCATCGACACCGAGGCCCCGCTGAACACGCCCGTCCACTACCGGGCGTACGAGGATGTGGACGGGCTGGGGCCCACCGCCAACCAGGCGGTCTCCGGCACGGTGACGATCGTGACCACGTACAGCTGGTTCAAGGACCCCGCGCGGCCGTGGGCCAACGTCCGGGTGGACCTGTGCCCCCAGGGGGCGCCCTGCACCGACGAAACCGGCGTGTCCCTGATCCAGCTCGGCAACAAGACCAGGGCCTCGGACGCGAACCTGATCGGAGTCCTGGACCGGGAAAAGCCGGCGGACATCTGGGCGCGCCGCAAGGGCATCGTCTCCTCCGTCGTCTTCCTCACCCGCAGCCTGACGGCCGTGGACTCTGTCTACGACCTGTTCACCGCAGGTGGTCCGCTGTTGCTCCAGTTCGACCCGCTGTACGGCTGGCCCGACGCGTACTGGCAGCCGGGCGACCTGGCGGAGAACTACACCGGGTCCAACGACCAGCGGGTGCCGTTCCGGCTGTGGTCGGTCCCGCTGGTGCAGGTGGACCAGCCCTCCCCGGCCGCTGCCGGTCAGGGCACCGTGTGCTCCAACTGGTGCCTGGTGGCGGAGCGGTACGAGACCATCCAGGATCTGGTCAACACCGGGCTCACGTGGCTCCAGGTAGCTGACTGCACAGCGACACCCGTCCCCATCCCGGACGGGTACGGTTTCGGCCCGTACGGCTCAGGTCCTTACGGCGATGGAGGCTAGACGATGCCGATCAGCAAACCCACCATCGGCCAGGACCCCTGGGGCGCGGACCTCAACGCTGCCCTGGACCAGCTCGGTGATCTGGCGACCAACGTCACCGACGCGGCCTACGGCGCCACGGGCGACGGGGTCACCAACGACACCACGGCGGTCCAGGCTGCCATCACGGCCGTGTCCGGGGCCGGGGGAGGTGTCGTCTACTTCCCCGCCGGCACGTACCTGTGCAGCCCCGATGTGCTCGCGGTGCCCAGCAACGTGCGCATTGTCGGGTCGGGCCGCAAGTCCACGTTCCTGAAGAAGAGTTCGGCGGGTGTGCTGCTGTCCATCTCGGGCCCGTCCACCGACGCGACCGGGGCCACGCACGCCCGGTACAGCTCGGTGGAGAACATCGGCCTGAACGGCAACTCCACCAGCGGAGCCCTGCTCCAGCTGTACTACGCGGACAACCTGTACTTCCGCGAGGTCCACTTCACCTCCAACGCGGACACGATCGTCCAGACGGCGGAGTTCTGGGACTCCCGCTTCATCTCCTGCACGTTCGAGAGTTCCGGCGGGGCTGCGGACGCGGTCATGCCCATGGTCCGGCTCCGCAACTCCGTGGCCGCGTCCGGCTTCGGGTTCTCCGCGGACAACACGAACAACATCGCCTTCGTGGCCTGCCGGTTCGAGGACTTCTACAACGGCGCGATCCGTATCGAGCAGGGCACCAGCAACACGAACAACCCGAACGCGATCTTCATCACGGACTGCAAGATGGAGTCCAGCAACCTGCGGGGTGGAAGCCACCTGCGGGTGAACGCGGAGTGCCGGGGCGTATATATCAACGGCCTGTACTGCTTCGCAGGGGCGTTCTTCTCCGGCTACTCCACCGAGCAGAACATCATCAACTGGGCCCCGCAGGCCTCCGAGCTGGCCAACGTGCTCATCGCCAACGGAGCGGTGGCCACGGTCAACAGCGGCGTACTGCTGTTCTCCGGAGCAGCCAGCACGGCCCGGCTGGACACGGTGATCGGCGCCTACACCACGGCCCCGGTCGGCAGCCACATCTTCTACGACGCGTCCTCCACCGCCGATTTCCATGTGACGAACTGCTACGGCAGCACCGGAGGCCAGTCCGGCGGAACGGTGCCGATCCGCTGGTCCGGCCAGCACCCGGTCAAGCAGATCGCGGGCGTACCGGTGGACGGGGACTTCACCCACACCCCGCTGAACGGCACCTTCGCCATCGACACCACGAGCGGCGGTCTGTACGCACGGGTGGCCGGGGCCTGGGTGCTGATCGGATCCGGCGCCGGAGACGTGCAGACATTCACCGGATCGGGTACCTGGACCAAGCCGGCCGGGGCGAAGACGGTCACGATCGTCGCCATCGGAGGCGGAGGCGGTGGCGGATCCGGCGCCCGCGAACCGTCCGGCACGGTGTCCTCCGGTGGTGCGGGCGGTGGCGGGTCCGCGTACACCATCCGAACCGTCCCCGCTTCCCTGCTGAGCGCTACGGAGACCGTGACCGTGGGCGCGGGCGGAGCTGGCGGAACGGCCATCACCTCCAACGGCACGGTCGGAAACCCGGGGTCCACCGGGACGAACTCCGTCTTCAAGTCGTCCACGTTCCTGGTGGCCAACGCGGGTGTGCTCGGTGGCGGGGGATCCACCGGAGCGGCCACGGGCGGGGCCGGCGGAGGGGGCGGGGCGAACGGCGGGGCCGGGGCATCGTCCTCTGCCACGGGGCTGGTCGGCAGCGCGGGCACCTCGGTGGGCCTGGCTGCCCCCGGGGGCGGGTCCGGCGGAGGCGTCACCACGGCGCCGGCCGCGTCCGCCGGCGGGGCCGGAGGCAACGTGTCGTCCTCCGGAGGCAACGCGGGCGGCACGGCGGGTACTGCGGGCAACGCGGGCGGGGCCGGTGTATCGGTGACCGCAGGGGCCCCGCTGTCCGGTACGGCCGGCGGTGGCGGGGGATCTGCCACCGCCGCGGTCGGCGGCACCGGTGGCGCAGGCGGAACCTACGGCGCGGGTGGCGGTGGCGGTGGCGCGAGCCTGGACGGCAGCAACTCCGGGGCCGGTGGAGCAGGAGCCAACGGCATCGTCGTTGTGATGACGGCTTCCTGATGTTGACCTCATCAGCTACCTACCGGGCCGTACTGAAGGGCCCGCACAAGCGGTACACCCTGCTGGACGTGTTCCAGGGCGGGGTCCAGGTGGCGAGCATCAGCGATCTGACGTTCAGCGCCGGGTCGGTGACCGCGAACCTGACCTCCCGGGTGACCCGCTCCGCGAGCCTCACGTTCAGTGACGCGGACTTTCCCGGGGACGTGAACTCGATCCTGTCCCCGTACCAGAGCGTCATCAAGATCAGTACTGGTATCCAGTACCCGAACGGGCTGCGGGAGGTGTTCCCGGTCTTCACCGGCCGGGTGTACACCCCGCAGCGCCAGGCGGACGGTACGGTGACGGTCCGGGCGGACGACCGTGCGGCCGATGTGGTGGCGTACCGGTTCGAGGCCCCGCAGAACGTCGGCACGTCGACTACCGTCCTCACCGAGATCCGCAAGCTGATCACCCAGGCGGTGCCCGAGGCCGTGTACGGCACGAACGACGTTACCGACCAGAACTCCCCGGCACTGACCTGGGACCAGGACCGGGGCCAGGCACTGGACGATCTGGCCGAAGTCCTTCAGGGCCGCTGGTACTCGCTCGGCAACGGGGACTTCGTGGTGCGTCTGTTCCCGTACGCGCTGGGATCCGTGGTCTCCGACATCAGCGACGGGCCGGACGGACTGCTGTCCACGGCGAACCGCACGCTGACCCGGGACGGGGTGGTGAACTCCGTGACCGTGGTGGCGGAGCGCATCGACGGCACCACCCCCATCCGGGTGACCGCGCGGAACACAGACGCATCCTCCCCGACGATGTTCGGGAATCTGTACGGCCGCGTTTCTCAGGTCATCACGATCCAGACCCCGTTGTCGTCCGCGGCCGCGCAGGCGCTGGCCACGCAACAGCTCGCGGCCCAGTCGGCTTTGTCCGAACAATGGTCGGTACAGATGGTGCCGGACTCCACGCTGGAGCCGGGGGACACAGTGCGGCTGAGCTACCGGGGGCAGAGTGCGGACCAGGTGATTGATTCGATCACGTACCCTCTGACCACGGACGGCACGATGAGCCTGAGTACCCGCTCAGCGATCGCTCCACCGGTCACCGTCGGGGAAGGGACCTGAACTGTGGACCTGACACCGAACCGGAGCTATCCATTTCCGGAGTGCAATCCTCCGCTTGTCGAGGACGCAGCGAACGCCCCGGTCCAGACCCGCGCGCTGGCCGAGGCCATGGACGCGGACTTCACGATCGTGGACAACCTGATCGAGGCTACCTACCAGCTCCCCACCACGATTCTGCGCATCAGTTCCAGCACCTCGATCGCCAGCGGCGATGACGTTCCGTTCGATGTGGTCGAGTACGACCCGCAGGGCTGGTCGAACGGGGACACGGTCCAGGCTCCGTCCGGTCTGTGGCTGGTGACCGGGTTCGTGGCCTGCGCGTCCGGAGAGAACGTCCAGCAGCTCGCGGTGCAGTTCACCGGGGACGGCTCCGGGTTCTTCCTTCAGGGCACCTCCCCGACCGCGTCGAACCGGGGCCAGATGACCGGCAGCGGTGTCACGATCCGAACGGCGGGGGCCGCGCTGGGGCTGCGGGTGTTCTTCACCGGAACGTCCCCGTCCAATTTCGACAACTGCTGGTTCTCCGCGACCCGATTGGTGGCCCTGTGATGGCAGTCACGAGCATGGCCAAAGCGGTGCAGTCGGTCTCACCCCGGCCGGGGACCTACCGGGTGGGCACCGTGTCCGCAGTGTCCTCCACAACACTTGATGTGGTCGTGGGCGGGACCACCATCACGGCCGCGTACCTGCACTCCTACGCGGCCGTTGAAGGAGACCTGGTGGTCGTGGGCAACCAGGACGCGAGCTGGATCGTGCTCGGCAAGCAAGCCGGTGTCGGGCCCAACCTGGTGGAGAACGGGGGATTCGAAGCAGACGGGGAGACGCCGGGGGTGCCGTCCGACTGGTTCCTGTACGACGAATCCGGCACCGCGACCACACAGGTTCTGTCGGTCACCGACGCCCCGTCCGGGGACTTCGTCCTTCAGGTCAATCCGGACACCGGAGCGCGGACCACGGTGATGTACAGCCAGCCGTGGCCGGTGAATCCCGGCGAGACGTACGCACTGTCCGCGTTCGCCGGCGGGGTGGACGATTCGACCGGGGACATCGAACTGCATCTGCTGTGCTTCGCCGGCCCCACCGACCTGATGCCCACCACGACCGCGGACGTGACCGCGGCCAGCGTCAACGACGTGGCCCAGCCGGCCCCGTACACCTCGATCTCCGGTACCGCGGTGGTGCCGGCCGGGGCAAGTCTGTTCGCGCGTGCCGGGCTGCGTTCGGTGCTCGCGACCGGGGTCGGCATGCAATGGGACTTCGTAGTCGGGAGGCGGACCGCATGACCGCGACCACAACGACATGGGGTCTCGTTTATCAGACGTTTACCGACCCGGCCGACATCAGCCAGTCGATCCAGGATCTGGCGGACACCGCGGACACCGCCGTGCAGTCGCTGTACGACGCGCGGGCGATCGGCGCGGCGAAGCCGGCCATGCGTGCGGCCACGTCCACGACACAGTCGATCCCCAACAACACGGACACGAACCTGACGTGGCCGGCGGGGTCGCAGTCGTTCGACAACGACACGATGTGGGACAACTCGATCACCAACGGCACGCTGGTCTTCACTCACGCCGGGATCTACCTGGTGGCGCTGCGGTGCACCTATGTGGCCACCGCGTCCGGAGGAGGGGTCCGCAGGGTTACCTTCACCCACTCCACCCTGGGGATCGTGGCGCGTAACACCCAGCTCGGAACAGTCTCCGACGGGGCCGCACTCAGCACGACCGTTGCCGTTCCGGTGTACACGCCCGGGGAGACCATGACGTTCCAGACGCTCCAGACGTCCAGCGTCGCGCTGAACACGGTCACCAAGCAGTTGCAGGCGTTCCGCCTGTCCACACTCTGAGAGGGAGGGCGACCCGTGGGATCAACCGCCAACCGCAGTTACCCCTACCCGGATCCGTCCGACGCGGCCGACTTCGCCGGAGGGCTGGAAGATCTGGCCCGCGCGGTGGACGCGGATGTCCAGGCCCTGGTCAACCTAATCACACCTCCCCCGCTGTCAGTGTTCGACGGGAACGACTTCGCGGTGCTCTTCTCCGGAGTGGAGACCGCAGCGGGCTACAACCGGACGGTCTACAACAACGGGGCCGGAGCGATAGGCGCCGGGGGAAACCGGATCACTGTCCGGGTTCCGGGAACGTACTTTCTCCAGTTCCTGGTCAGCGCCCCGGACGTGACCTCGGTGCTGGAAGCGTTCATCCGAGTCAACACCACCGACTTCGGCCGGGTGGTCCATGAGGGCAATGCCCCGTCCCGGCCCCGGCTGATGGTCAGTGCCCTGGTCCCGAACATGATCGCGGGGGACATCATCACCACCACCGTGATCCAGAACACCGGGGCCTTTGTCGCCACCTTCGCCGGGCCCCGGCTGACCATGTACCGAGTAGCTCCCTGACCGGGGCAGACGGACGAAAGAGGAACGCATGTCGGATCCGATGACGGCAGACCAGCTCACCGCGCAGTTCAGGCGGTGGGGCGTGAGTTTCACCGAGCACCCGGGCTGGCGGACCAACAACCGGGCCGGGCACGGCGCCTGGGGCCCGGTCAACGGGTCCATGATCCATCACACCGCGTCCGGTGATGGCACGGGGATCGTGGAGTTGTGCTATTCCGGCCGGGTCGATCTGCCAGGCCCGCTGTGCCACGGAGTCATTCACAAGGACGGCACGGTGACGCTGGTCGGCAACGGCCGGGCCAACCATGCCGGCGCCGGCGCGCTCAACGTCTACAGCGCCGTACTGGACGAACTGAGGGTCCCGGCGCCGGGTGCGGACACGGTGGACGGCAACGCGCACTTCTACGGGTGGGAGTGCGTGAACCTGGGCACCGGAAAGGACCCGTGGCCGGATGTTCAGCTCGAAGCCATGGTCCGGGTACAGGCCGCGGTCTGCGAGTTCCACGGCTGGGGCCCGCAGTCCGTCATCGGCCACCTGGAGTGGACCACCCGGAAGATCGATCCGCGCGGATTCACTATGGTGAGCATGCGGGCACTGGTGGCCGCGCATCTGAGAACGGGACCGAGCACGGAGGACGACATGACGATCAGCGCAGCGGACGTGAAGCAGCTCGCGGGTACGGACGGGGTTTTCGTGGCCCCTCCGGACGCCTCGGGGTACTCGCCCGACCCCGCGTCCCCCAACCACTACTGGGCCTTCGGGACACACGTCCAGTCCACCACGGTGAAGGTCCGCAGCATCGAGAAGACGCTTGCCGAGGTGAAGGCGTCCGTGGACGCTCTCGCGGTCGGAGGCGTGGACCTGGACGCACTCGCAATCAAGGTGGCGGACCTGCTCGCTGCCAGACTCGCTTCCTGAGAGGAACCGTCATGGACGTCAACCTGGATACCGCCTACTGGCTGGGCCTGGCCATCAGCTTCGTTCTTCCGGTCCTGGTGGGCCTGGTCACCTCCGCCAGCATCCCGGCCGGAGTGAAGGCGGTCCTGCACCTGTTCCTGTCCGCCGTACTGTCCTTCCTCACCGAGTGGTCCACGGCCCCGGACGGATTCGACTTCGGCACCGCGCTGGTCCTGACCGCGGTCTCATTCGTCATCGGCGTGGCCGCTCACTTCGGCTTCTACAAGCCGACCACGATCAGCGCGAAGGTCCAGTCCGCCTTCACCACCGCAGCCTGAGGAGTACCGACGATGGCGATGGACGACCGGATCATTCACCTGGTCCGCCAGGAAGTGGACCGCGTACTGACCGAGGCGGACGCCGGTTCCGACAGCCTGCACACCGAGCTGCACTCGCTGGCCACGAAGGTGGACGCGCTGACCGCCCGGGTGGCAGCGCTGGAGGCCCAGATCGCTCCGCGTCCGGCCCGTGCGAGGAAGGCGACGGACCCCGCGTGAAGGTGCTGGTGTATCCCACGGACTCGTGGGCGGGGGGTCTGCTGCGTATGATCGGTCCGGGCGAAGCGCTGCGCCGGGCCGGTCACGACGTGACCGTGGTGAAGCAGGCTGACCGCCGCGTCATGCTGCACATGCGGGGCGAAGAGGTCGTGAAGGTGGACACCGAAGCGGACGTAGTGGTCTTCCAGCGGATCACGAACAGCCGGCTCGCGCAGGCGGTGAGCGTGCTGCGCCGGCAAGGCACCGCGGTGGTCGTGGATGTGGACGACGACCTGACCTCCGTTCACCCCAGCAACCCGGCGTGGCACGGGCTCCATCCCCGCAACGAGGGGCGAAAGCTGCCGGGCGGGACCGTGTCCATGTCGTCCTGGCGCAACCTGAACGCGGCCTGCCGCGCTGCCACGCTGGTCACGGTGTCCACCAAAGCGCTGCTGCCCGTGTACGCGGCGCACGGCCGGGGGGTGGTGCTGGACAACTACCTTCCCTCCGCGTACGACGACGTGCCCCATGTGGACTCCGACATCATCGGATGGCCCGCGTCGCTGCACTCCCACCCCAACGACCCGGAAGCGGTCGGTGCGGCGGTCTCCCGGCTGGTGGCGGAGGGCGCCAGGTTCGAGGTGCGCGGGGACCCGGCCGGGTGCGCTCGGGCGTTCGGGCTGGCGGAGGAACCGGAGGGCGGGAGGATTCCGCTGGAACAGTGGCCGGAATCGGTCGGCCGGATCGGTATCGGCATCGCACCCCTGGCGGACACCCGCTTCAACCGGTCCAAGTCCCGGCTCAAGCCGCTGGAAATGTGCGCGGCGGGTGTCCCGTGGGTGGCTTCGCCACGGCCGGAGTACGCTCGGCTGCACGCTGCCGGCGCCGGGATCCTGGCGGACCGCCCGCGCACCTGGTACCGCGAGCTGAAGAGGCTGCGGGAGTCCCCGGCGCTGCGGGAGGAGCTGTCCCAGGCAGGCCGCGCGGTGGCCGCGGCGAATCGGCTGGAAGATCACTCCTACCGGTGGATCGAAGCATGGGAGAAGGCGTACGAACTCCAGCGGGGAGTCCGTACGCCTTCGGTGATCGGGGTCTAGCGGGCCTTGCGAATCAGCGTGTAGTTCTCCGTGACCCAGTCCGTCTGCCGGGTGTACGGCGTGTCGTGGAGCTGGGTCAGGAACTCGTCTACATCGGCCCCGTCCGCCAGGGTCTCCGCCCGGACTACGGCCGCGTAGGCGTCCAGAGCCGCCGCGAAGGTCGGCTGGTCCTCTTCCTCGCCTCCGCCGGTGAAGCCGAACAGGCGTGCCCGCGCTTCCTCGGGTGACGTTGCCTCGCTCATCTCTTCCTCCATCAGTCTGTCCTGATCAGTTCGTTCAGTTCCGCGATCCGGGCCCGTATCGCTTTGGTCTGCTTCAGCAAAGCCGTGCGGCGGGCCGGGTTGTCGCACTCCCACAGATCGGTGATCTTGCGGTTCAGCGCGCGGTCCAGGTTCTCCGCGTGCTCGCGCAGGTCATCGGTCGTCATCACCATCAGGCTGTTGTCCTTCACGCCCGCGTTCCGTGCGCCACGACCGTCCGCAGGCAAGACACGCGTCGTGGTCCTCGATTCGAATGAGTGTGCTACACGAGCAGACTGGGCACTTGGACCGGGTGCGGATTCTGGCCATCGCCGTGCGCTGGACCAGGGTCGTCCCCGCCCACACCCCGGGGCTCTTGGTCCTCAGGGCCGTGGCCAGGCACTGGACCCGAACCGGGCACCTGTCGCAGTACCTCTGCGAAGCCAGCTCGGCCTGGGCCAGCTCGTTGACCGGGTCGAAAAACACAGGATCATCCGTCCCGCTGCACGCGGCTAGATCCTGCCAGTGCGGGCGCGGGGGCAGCACCGGAGCGCGGCCGGGGGAGATCGAGACCATCGTACGGGGGCGAAGTTTCACCGCAGTGCTCATGACCCGTGGGCGTGGCGGTTCTGCCACATGCGCTCGGACCACTCGTCCTGCGTCTCAAGGTGCAGCGGGATGTCCCCCGGCTCGCTGCGCGCCAGCTCATCGGTCCACGCGGCGTGCTCCATACCCGGGTGCAGCTCGGGGCAGGCGCAGGTGTCCGCGTCCCGGTCCGTGGCCAGCCAGGTGCGCAGGGCGGAGACCTGGTTCGCCGACAGGGTGATCCTGGCCTCCCCGTCCTCGCTGCCCCGGGCCTGCTTGACGAAGATCAGCAGACCCCCGTCGGCCAGGTCTTCGAAGACCGTTTCCGCGTACGCGCTGCGCGCGGTGAAGTGTCCGTACGCCATGTCCGTCCTCCGTCCGTTGTCAGTTTGATTAAAGCACCACCCCGGTCCCTTGCAGAGACCGGGGCGGGACCGGGATTACAGGGCCGGGAAGACCAGCGAGAGCAGCGCGCAGGCGGAGCAGGCGACGATCAGCCGGAACCACAGCGGGTAGCGGCTCAGGGCGATACCGGTACAGACCCCGATGGTCAGGTAGAGGATGATGGCGAAACCGGTCATGGTCTGATCTCCGTTCAGGCAGCGAGGCGGTGGGCCGCACGGGCGAAGATCCCGGCAGCGGTGAGGTCCTTCGGGCGGTACACGGACAGCCGGGCGGTGAAGGTGGCCAGGTCGTACAGCTTGACCGGGACCAGCTTCGTGCGGCGACCCTTGAGCTTGATCGTCGTCTCGCCCGTGGCGGTCGGGGCGACCTTCGTGCTGAACGCTCCGGCGAACCGCTTCGCGGTGGCCGCGTCGATCCCGGCCGCGATCATGTGCGTCTTCGCCGGCTGCGGGGCCCCGGTGGCCACGGCCTTGACGGCGCGGCGGGTGGTGCGGGTGGCCGCGCTGCGGGCTGCGATCGTCCGGCGGTTCGTGCGGCTGCTGGCGTTCATCGGGTCCTCCGTCGTCTGTCCGGTGCTGTCCTGCTGAATTAATTAAACCACAGACCGGGCCGGTCAGTCCAGCGACATGCGGAGGGTGTCCAGCCCGTACGGGCTGACGTTCTTCTCCTGGTCCGCGTCGGGTACCTGGTCCACGTAAGCGGCCTTTGTGCGCCAGACGGCCCCGCACGCGGTGCAGTGGAGCTGCGAGTAGGCCGAGGGTGTCCGCCGGCCGCCGTTGAAGGCCGAGTAGTTGGCCCTGCGAACCTCCACCACCCAGTGCCTGCGGTGGAGGTTCGCCCGCGCGCACGCGATCCGGTGCACCGGGAACCCGTGCTTGTCGCGTTTGTCATTCATGAGCTTCTCCATTTTCGTGTCGGTCGGGCACGCGGCCCCTGCTCACTGGTCCACCGCGTCGCAGCGGGGGCAGAAGCTGTGCAGGTCCGCGTACTCGCTGCTCAGTACCTCGGACTTGGACAGGAACTCGGTCGGCTTGTCGTTCTCGGTGCAGTACGCGGGGTGGATCCGTCGGTTGCAGAGAGCGCGGCGGTCCGAACCGAATCGGTGCAAGTGGGAGAAGTTCGAGTGCGTACCGCGCCACTGGCGGGGTTCGATCGAAGCCGGCGCGTCCACCTCGGTGAGCTTGACCGAGCGGCCGTCCCTGTACTCGATGCTGTGCCGGCCACGGCCCGAGGACATCTCCCGTACGTCACCCTTGCCGGCCATCATCGCGTGGTTCACCTCGGCCAGAGCGTCACGGACACTGACCGGGGCGGTGACGCCGTTCTCGGTCCGCTCGTAGATCTTGCTCATGTCCCGCTCCTTTGTCCGCTGCTCTCTCCGTCTGATTTAATTAAACCATAGACCGGCGCGGCGCGCAACACAGAACCCCCGCCTGATTCAGGCGGGGGTTCCAGGGTCGGGGATCAGCGCTGGCGGTCGTATTCGTCGATGGTCGTGCCGGGCTGGGGGTTCTCCACCCGGGGCGGTGGCGTGGCGGTGGTGTGCTGCTTGACCGGTTCGGCGTGGCGGACCTGCTGCGAGGCGGCGTCGAGCGCGTTCGCGTCAGACATTGTCTTCTCCTTAGGATCGTTTCCGGTCTGCTTACGGTCGGTGGATCAGCGCTGGCGGTCGGACCAGGCCTGGCCCTTGGCCGCGTTCTTCTTCAGGTTCTTCCAGTGGCCGGCGGACCGGGCCGCGGTGCCGGCCTTCCACTGGGCCGTTGCCTTGCTCCGGCTGGCGTAGCTGTAGGAGTCGGTGCGCTTGAAGGGGTTCCACATGGGACTGTTCCTCTCGTTCGTTCCTCGGTCGGGTGGTGCGGTCAGTTGCCCTTGGTCCAGCCGTTCTCGTAGTAACCCAGGTACAGCCACTCGTGTCGGCCGCAGGCGTACGCGGTGCCCCGTTCGCTTCCCGGTCCCCCGTCACCCCGGTCGATCTCGTTCGGGTCGCTGTTCACGGTCCATACGATCTGATCGAAGCGGGCAACAGCCGCGTCCTTGGCGTTCGGGCCGGTCCAGACCCCGAGGACCTCTCCGCCCTCCTGGATGATCCCCTTCTCAAGGATCCAGACTCCGTCGCTCATGCTGTTCCTCCGTCGTGGATCCGGTGTCTGTGGCGGAGGGCGGTTGCGACCCCGGTTGCCCGGTCGAGACCTTGGTCTCTCGTCCCGCCCTCCGTCTGATTTAATTAAAGCAGAGACAGGGGCCGGCCGCAACCCCTCACCCGCAGTCGGTGTCCGCTACCCGGATCCGGTAGTTGTCCCCGTCCCGGACCACCTCGCTCTTCTCCAGCATCTTCGCCAGGGCGCCGTGGACCGAGGACTTCGCCCGGCCTGTCCTATCCGCCAGCTCGGACAGGGACAGGCTGTCCTCGGACATCAACAGGACAGTCCAGATGTCCAGGGACACCGTGGACGCTGTCCTGTCCGGGACAGCGGACAGGACAGGAGACGGGACAGGACAGTCGGCGGACAGGGACTGTCCCGCTGTCCTGGACGGCAGAGGTGTCCTGTCCTGGACTGTCCCGCTGGACCGGACAGACCGGAAACTGTCCACGGACAGCCAGACAGCCTTCGCGTCCACCGGTTCGGTGTGCGTGTCGTCCTGGACCAGCAGCCAGCCGGGGCCGTACAGATCCTGCGGGGCCCAGCCGGCGGACACGTCGTCATCACCGAAGACCACGCGGGCCTCTCCGTCGGTGCGCAGCTTCATGCACACCGTGGCGTTGAGCTGGGACCGGATCTCGGTCGGGAGCGAAGCGGCCTTCGGGTACTGGGTGGCCCACACCCAGTACACCCCCAGTGCCCGGCCCTGTTCCACGGCGGTGAACAGCCGCTTCAGCGGGGCGCCCTTCGCGCCCGGCTTCCCTCCCTCTTCCTCCGCTTCCTCGCGCCACTCCCCGAAGTCGCGGACCAGGACATTGCCCTCATCGACCACGATGACCAGCGCCGGATCCCATGGGGTCTCCACCCATTCGGACACGCCCCGCGCCTTCATCTTCGCCGCGCGCCGGGGGAACTCGGTGTCCAGCAGCCAGTCCAGCCGGGACACAGCCGCATCAATCGAAGTCACCCGGTGCGCCTTGCCCGCGTAGTGCTGGGCTTCCACCCCGTGCTTGAAGTCCCAGACGTCCAGCTCGGCATCGATCGCAGCCGCGACGTGCGCCCCGATCAGCCGCTGCACGCACGACTTCCCGGAACCGGAGGTACCGAACACCCCGACGCGCTGCTTCAGGCTCACCTCCACTGTGTCCCCGAACGCGGTCACCGCCAGCTTCAGCGGGTGCGCCAGACGCACCGGGACGGCCGGGGCCTCCCACGGCACCCCGCCTTCCAGCGGGTCCCTCAGCCGTACGTCCACGATGCCGCGGCCGGCGGTGGCCCCCTTGCGCAGGCGGATCGTCCCGGGGATCACGTCCAGACCGGTCTCTATCTGGTCCACGCCCCGCTGTACGGCGGCGAAGTCCAGGCGCCCCCGGAACTGGACGTGCACGGCCACGCCGTAAGGCGTCTTCTCCACCTCTCCGCGTTCCAGTCCGGACAGCCCCCGATTACGGCACATGTCCGTCCAGGCGTTCTTCTGGAGACGCTGCGCCAGTTCGTACGGGATACCGAGCTTGTGCGAGAGCAGCTTCATTGTCGGGGCGCTGAGGAGTTCCCGCCCCTTTCCGGTGGAGGACTCCGCAGGGGAATACGCGTCCTTTTCCAGGACTGGGACCGGGGCCGGGGATTCCCCCCGCAGCTGCTCCATTCCGACGACCGGGAGCTCTTCCGGAGCGCTTCCGGAGTCCTTCCGGTGCTTCTTTCCCTGCTTCGTCTGGGCTGGTGCAGCGGTCTTCCCCCGGCGCCCGGTCCACTTCACTGCCACCGCGATACCGACCGCGACAACGAGGGTGAACACCCCTCCCGCGCTGATCCCGCTGTCCGGCTGCTGCTCGGTGACCGGCTGCGCCGGAACCGCTGTGGATGTCCCGTAGTCCATGATCCTCTTCCTTTCCGGTCACTGTTCGGCTCTGTTCGGTGGAGCGTTCGTTCGGTGTTCGTTCGGTGCGTTCGCCCAGGTCGGCTACCGCCGAACGGCCCCGGAGGGTCTTTCCGGGGCCGAACGAACACCGAACGAACGGCTATACGACCCCGGCCACCAGGCCGCCCAGGCTGTTCACTCCCGGGGCCATCCCCGTGGCGACGAACCCGGCCACGCCCGAGGACAGGGCCAGGCACGTGCCGCTGACGAAGTACAGCGAGACCCTGACCCGGCTGATCTTCTTGGACCGCAGGAAGACCAGGACCAGCACCACGGTGGCCACCAGCACGACCATGTGGCCGGCCGGGGTGAGCACCAGGGAGACGGAGCGGGTAACGCGCTGCGTTCCGCTGCCGACTCCGTATTTCAGGGACAGGTCCCCGACCTGGTTGGACCCCCACAGGGAAATGTGTGCGAGCCACCCCAGGACCCCACCTGCGGAAAGGGTGAGCATCATCCCGAAAAGGAAGATAGGAACGAACGGGAGAACCAGCCCCCGCCACCCCCGCCCTTTTCCGCCCATTACCCACAGCGTGATGTGCCCGGCGATGATGGAGAGACCTACGGCCAGGCCTCCGAGAGATACGTAATTCATGACCGTTCCTCCTTTCAGTTCAGTACGGCGAGCGCCCCGGACAGGGCGCCGAGGGCGAAGACGGCCGCGGTGAAAGCCGGGCCGGACGGGGTAGGGCGCTGGGTCCGGATCCCGATCAGGGCAATGGCCATGAACAGCGGCCAGACGAAGGCGATGCTCATGAGCGGGACACCTTCCGGGCGGACTGCGCGAGCACGGCCAGGGCAACCGATGCGGCTGCCGGAGCGCTGCTGTGGCCGCTTCCCAGCAGCGCGGTGACCTGGACCAGGGCGGGTGCGAGAACGGCCGGTACAGGGCCGTACGCGGCGCTGAGGTCCAGCAGCGCCTTCGTGCCTGCCACCAGCGTCACCGTGGCCGCTGCCACCGGCCCCAGCCCCGCCACCAGCGCCGGGGACAGGCCTTCCGCTGCCACCGCGCCGGCCGCTGTGTTCACCGCCGCGTACGCGGTCCATCCGAGGGTGCCGTTCATCTCTTCCTCCGTCGGGTCGGTCGTTTCCGTCTGCTACGTGCGCTCCTCCGCCGTGACGCGGGTGCCGGACCGGGTCCGGGGAAGCGCTGGGGGTCTAGCGGACGCCCTTACCTCCGCAGCCGGAGCACGGGCGCCAGACCTGGACGGTCTTGCCCCCGCTGGACGTGGTCTCGGTGCGGCCCTTGGATCCGCCGCAGGCGGTGCAGGGGCGGGCTTCGTAACTCATCTCGGTTCCTCTTTCGGTTGTCGGTTCACACGGCCTGGGACAGGTCGCCCCGGGCTCGCTGGATCGCCTTGCGGATGCTGTCCGCCTTCGTGTCCGCTCCGTACTCGGAGCGGACAGCGGAGGACAGGTCGGTGTCGGACAGTCCGGGATCGGCGGACAGGAGCCCCCGGACGAACGCCCGCTGGGACAGCCGTCCGGACAGGTCAGCGGTGTTGTCCCGGACTGTCCGGGGGAGAACTGTCCTGTCCTGTCCGTTGTCCGCAGGACTGTCCTGAGACAGGACAGGGACAGCGGACAAGTTGTCCTGTTCGGTCGGGACAGTCCGAACAACTTCGGTCCTGCTGTCCTGGACCGGGGCGGACAGGGCCAGCGTCTCGGTCGCGATGCGGGACTGGGTGCGGGTGAGCTGGCGCCGGGCCGCGGTGACCGCCAGCGTGGCGTTCACCTCCGCGCGCTCCGCGCTCAGCCAGGCCTCGGACGCCGGGTCCATGGCCACCGACGTGTGCCGCATGACCACGGTCGCCATGCCCTTGGCGATGACCGACACAGCCCCTCCGCAGGCCCCGAGGACCGTGCCCCGGCCCGACCAGTCCACGGTCCCGGCCATCAGCGCCGTGCCCCCGTTGGAGGCCCCGTGAAGGGTGATCAGGCACACGGACAGGGCCAGTGCGATCCACCCGCAGGCGACCGGGAGGGCGGCGCGGGCCCGGTCGAACCGGCACAGCCACTCCAGGATCAGGCAGACGATCCAGGCCAGGTCGAACACTCCGGCCACCAGGTACGCGGCCCACACGGGTGCCACGCCGGACAGCAGCCCGCCGATCGCGACCGTGGACCAGGTGATGGCGCCGGCAACCGCCAGGGACGCGGCGGTGAGCACAGCGGTCAGCGCCATCGCGTCGTAGTCCCGGGGCACCTGGAACTCCTGCGGAACGAGGTGATGCTTCCCGTCCCGCTCCACCGGGACCATGCGGGTGACTGTCTTCATCGCTTCCTCCGTCGGTGTCTCGGTGCGTCTGAATTAGCTATACCAGAACACCGTAACCTAACCGGTACAGCTAGGACAACCCCCTTCGCGGGACAGGACTGTCCCGCTGTCCTGTCCCTGTCCGCTGTCCCTGTCCGCTGTCCTGTCCGCTGTCCTGTCCGCTGTCCTGTCCGCTGTCCTGTCCGCTGTCCTGTCCGCTGTCCTGTCCGCTGTCCTGTCCGCTGTCCTGTCCGCTGTGCGGGCACGACGAAGCCCCTGCCGGGAACGTTCCCGGCAGGGGCTCTGGGTGGGGCTGGGTTCGGGTTACAGCTCGGTGTGGTGCTTCGGAAGCCACACGTCGCAGATTCCGCCGATCTCCTGTTCCGGGCACTCGTTGGCGATCTTGGCCACGATGGCGCAGATCTGGTAGGCGGAGGTGTCCAGCGTCAGCCGGAGGGAGGTGACCGGGTTCATGCGGGCGGTGGAGATGCTCTTGAGGAGCGCGTACGCCACGGTGTGGATTCTCTGGGGGACGTCTGACTTGTCGGTCCGGGACAGAGTCGCCAGGACACTTTCCGTGCGCCCGGCATCGATCGAGATTCCGTACTCGTCCTGGATCGTGAACTTCCGGGTGCGGGGGCCGATACCCAGAGCCTTTGCCAGTTCCTTGGCCGTGTAGTTCGTCATGTCCCGCTCCTTCGTCCGCTGCTCTCTCCGTCTGATTTAATTAAATCACAGTCCCTACGGAACGGCAACCCTCACCCGTGAACGGGAACCGTGTACGTCAGCCGGTGCCGGTCCGCCCGCAGGGTGCACACGTCCACGCTGATGGGCCTGCCTCCGTGCGTGCGGTGCGTGATGAGCATCCGGATCACCCAGGCGGAGGACGGCAGCGCCAGGCCCCGCTGGTCCGTCTCCGTGGCCGGCCCGAACGCGATCGTCTCCTGCCGGTCCACCAGCGGGTACCCCCGGTCGGCGAAGATCCGGTACGTCCCGCCGCGCACCAGTCCCTGCTGAGCGATCGCGGTGCCGGAGGCCACGGCCAGCAGGTAGTAAGAATCCGCCAGCTCCACAGGCTCCCCGTCCGCCAGCATGACCCGGGGGCGGAGCAGCACGGGCGAACCCGGCTCGATGTCCAGCTCGGCTGCCACATCGTCCGGCGCCGGAACCTCCCCGACGCGCCCCAGCCGCTGGGTGCCCCGCATGCCGAGTTCGGCCAGGCGTTTGGTCCAGGTCTGCTGGCCCCCGTCCGCCGCGGGGGCGACGTAGGAGCTGGAGGTGTGGATGACGGGCCTGCGGGACAGCACGCGGGTGCGTCGGCCCTGTCCGGTGTCGATGAGTCCCTCGCGGGCCAGCACCTGGAACGCGGACTTCACCGTGTCGTTGGTCGCCCCGTAGGCGGTCCTCAGATCCGCCACTGTGGGCAGCGTCCCGCCGGCCGGGTACTCGCCGCGTTCGATCGCGGAGCGCAGCGCGTCCGCCAGCGCCCGGTACTTCGTCGTGCGGGGGGATTGACTGTCCACGGTAAGTTTCTCCTTTACGGGTTTACCTGACCAGCGTAACGCCGTGGGGGCTTGATCAGGTACGGCCCGGGGTCGTCCGTCTGTTCGGTTCCTCCGACGGATTTAATTAAAGCGGAGGTTACCGGAAGTACGCAAGAGGCCCCGTCATATGACGGGGCCTCCGGTAAGTGGAACGTGTCACGTCCTCAGGGACACGGGCCGTCCACGTCCGTGGACCACACCCGGTTGCCCGCGGTGCCCTGGCACAGCTTCACCTTGCCCTCGCGCCGCAAGCGGCTCAGCGACAGGTAGACGATCGTGCCCGTGAGCCCGGTCGCGTCCCGGAGCTGGTTGCGGGTGAGTGGGCCGCTCCTGAGCAGGGCCAGCACGGACGCATCCCGCTGGATCGCCTCTTCCGGACGCGGCCGGCCACGGCCGAGCTTCACTTCGGTCTCCTGCGACATGGTGCCGCTCCTTCCTCTGTCTGATTTAGCTTAACCTACTTCGGCCCGCTGCGCGAGGAAGGCACGGCCGATCCACTCCGTGTACGCCGGGGGGAGCATCTCCACCAGTTCGTCACGGTCGTCCGTCCAGTCGATGCCCATCGCCTCGCGCATCTCCTGTGCGCTGCCCTTGCCACCGCCGTTGCCGTAGGCGGCGATGTACGGGCCGTCGAAGTACTCGCCGTGGCGCCAGCCCCGGACCCGGCCCCGGTGCTTGACGTGGACCGGCCGGGGGGTCGTCCAGTTGCCCAGCTCGATCTTCCGGTGGCGGAGCACACCGAGACCGAACATCTCCCCGCACAGCACCACGTCGGGGCGGGCGTCGGGGTTCTCGATCACGTACGGTCGCCCCGTCCCTTCCAGAGCTGCCAGCGTGGACGGGTACAGGTTCGGGTGCAGGCTCTGGCGGTGCTTGTTCGTCCCCAGCGTGATGGCAGCCCCGTACTGGCACGGAGGGGACGCGTGGACCAAGTCGTACCCGGATCCGTTCATGGTGATGAAAGTGATCGCGTCGCCCTGGACGAACCGGAACGGGTAGTTGGGCTGGGGTTCGATGTCCACCCCCACCACCTCGAAGCCGGCGCTCGCGTACCCGACCGCCGCTCCGCCGGCGTTGCAGAACAGGTCCAGGACCCTGGGTCGTTCCGTCATCGTTCCTCCGTCTGTCGCTTTCCTTTAATTAAACCACAGACCGCCCCTGCTTGCGGTGCCGATCGATGATCGCCTGCATCTCGGACACAAGCGCGTCTTGATCGTCCTCGCGGGAGTAGTACCGGTCCAGCTCCCACATGTTCAGGGCGGCGCTCAGACCTTCGGCCGCAAGCCGGTGGGCGTGCTGGCGGACCTCCCTGCGAGGGGTCGCCCCGTCCCCGGCCATCAGCTCACCGCACGGTTCTCGTACGCGTCCCTGAGCGGCACGTCGTACGCCGCGCACTGGGCCAGCGCCATGGCCGGAGTACGGGTCAGGTGCGCCCCGCCGGCCACGCGGGAGGTCAGCGACTCCACCACCTCGTACGCGGTCCGCACCCGCACCACAGGGTGCCGGGGACTCTCGCCGGGGACGATCGTCATGCCGGAGCGGTGGATCAGGTACCCATCCGCGTCCCGGAACACCCGGATCTCGGTCCACCGGCAGGTGGAGCACTGCCCCCGGCTGTTGGGCGGGGCGAAGCCGTCCGGGTGCGGGATGCGGCGGTTGTGGCTGTCGCGCCGGCTGCTGGCCATGCCGATGAACTGCCCGTCCAGGGGGACCGGGTCACCGCCTCCGGATGCGGGCAGGAGCCATCTCCCGTAGTTGCCCACAGTGTCCGGGCCGGGCAGGGTGTCGCTGTTCGTCATCGTTCCTCCGTCGTGTGTCGTCCGCTTCGTCGAACTCAGCGTATCCGGAACAGGGGAACGGCCCCTGTCTCCCACGGGGGCGGAGAAACAGGGGCCGTTCCGGTTCATCGGGGTGTTACAGCTCGAAGGGGTTCGGGGCCGCAGCGGCCGGCCGCTTGGCCAGGTAGTCCCGGGCCATCTGCTTGTCCTCCTCCGAGGGCGGGGTCAGGATCCACGCCCGCTTGTCCGCGTCGGTGAACTCCAGGATCTTCTTCAGCTTGCCGGTCTTGTCCTCGCCCCGGTCCAGGCGCCCGAGAATCATCCTCGGCTTGCCGGTCTTCGGGTCGCCGTCCGGGTTCGCGTCGTTGAACTTCGCGGCCCGCTTGAGGGTGGCGATCAGCGGGCCCTGAAAGATGCGGACCGATTCGAACTCCTCGATCCCGTCGGTGCCGTCCAGAACGACCGCGTCCGTGTCGATCACGTCGGTGGTCGGCTTCTCGGGGGTGGAGTACTTCGTCTTCACGTTGAAGACGTGCTCCAGCGGGGTGAACAGGACCAGCTTTCCGCAGTGCTCCTCATCGGTGATCGACTCGAATCCGGAGGCGCTGGCGAACGGGTCTTCGTTGCTCATGCTCTGTCTCTTTCCGTTGCTGTTTCCGTTGGGTGCGGGGCCGGATCCTGTGCATCCCTCGCTTTGGCGCTGGTGTCACCACAGATCCGGCCCCGCTGGACTCTGACGATGTCCTCACCGGTCACGGGTCTTGTCCTTGAGGGAGTGGTCTGCCGTGACGCATATCTGTCTCCGTGGGTGGACGGGATTCGAACCCGCATCCCGGGCCATGGTCCCGGTTACGCACTGCCATACGCCACCCTTGCGGCTTGACCCCCGCCGGGGTGGCTCTCAGGATCCGGACTGAGAGCCGGGGAGTCTTACGGGGTGTACACCCCGCCGGACCGCTCGTGCGCTGACCGGATTCGACACCGGCATATCCGCCCGAGTTACCAGGCTGCTCTACTTGGCATACAGCGCGCCCCACCGTTTCAGCGAACCGGTCGGTGACCCGGTCACGTGTCGCCGGTTTTCCGGCGCCTCGCCTACGTCCATTTTCCTAAATCAGGAGCCGGTTGTCAACCGGTCCGCTCCTCCAGTGCGGCCAGGGCAGCCATGCCGATGGCGACCAGTTGGTTCAGCCCCTGGGTACCGGGCGCGAACTCCTTGGACGCTTCGGTGTACAGCTCCATCGCTTCGGCCCGGGAAGTCACCGCGCGGAACCTCTCTCCCCACGTCGGGGGCTGGTGGGCTGCAACGGCAGCCTGCTCCGCCACGGCCTCCGACGGCCCGTCGTCCTCCGGGTCGTAGGGCGTGAACAGCCGCTTCATCTTCCGCCAGTCGCGGACCTGGACAGCCGTCTGCACCGCTTCCCAGCCGGTGTCGATCGGGACCTTGAGTAGCTCGCAGGTACCGGAGCCGACCGGGATGTGCGCCACCAGGGCGTAGTCCGTCTCGACCTTGGGACCGGCCTGCCACGTGCCAGTGTCCAGGTCGTACACTCCGGCTTCGTTCACCCCGTGGGTGTACACCGCGAGCTGGACACAGATCCCGAGCTGGCCGAAGTCCATGTTGCCAGTTTTGACATCGAGTGTCCGATATTTACCGTTTCGATCCCGAACGATACGGTCCAGGGTCCCGGCCACCCCCAGATCGGGGACGGCTGTGATGCGCTCGATCAGCTCGGGAACGATGGTGATCCCGGCGCGGCGGATCGCCTTCACGTAAGCGGTCACGTCCGCGCGGTACCGGGGCGGCACGTCGTCCAGGGAGTCCCCCCGGTCCACGTCCTCGGTGTGCTTGTGGCACACCGTGCCCTGGTTCGCGGCCACCTTCTGGCCGGCCGCGTCCATGGCCTGCTCCAGCAGCAGATCCATCCGCTGCGAATCCTGCTTGACCTCCAGCGTGGCAATCATGTCCAGCAGGTCCGGGCGTAGGGCCAGGCCCTTGGCTGCCATCCTGCGCTGCCACTTGCCCAGCCCGAAGGTGTCCTCCAGCATCTTGGCGAAGGTCGTGCAGCGCTGCCAAGCCTGCTTCTTGCCGGTCACCGGGTGGATGAGCCGGTAGCGCCCCCAGCCGTCGCGCTCCACCCGCTGCTCCGCTCGCTGGACCGGGGCGGTTGCGGAGTCGAACGCGTCCGCTGTCTCAGTCGTCACCGCAACAGTCCTGTCCCTCGTACCCGCCGTCGCCGTCGGCTCGGATGAGGTCGCCTTCGTAGAGGGGTTCACCGCATCCGTCACAGTCTCTGTCGTAACCGGCGTAGAACCAGGGTCCGGGGCCGCTGCGGTTGTCGGGTGAGTCGAACGGGTCTGCCATGGGTCGTCCTCCGTCGGTGCGTCTGTGCGCCGGTCGTGGGGCAGGTTCCCGGTCGGGAGCGGGGCTCGGTACGGGTTAGGTCCACCGGAAGCGGTGACCGGACGGGTGCCGTACAGGCGCTGGCGTTCCAGCATCTCCAGCGCTGCTTCCTCCACCTCGAACGGGGCGTCTCCGGACGCGGCCCGCATCGCCACGTCCACCTCGGCGATGGTCGGACGCAGGTCTTCGGAACAGTCCTTGCACCGGCCAATGCCGTCGATGTCCGGGTGGAAGCAGGGAAGATCCGGGTCCCAGGGCAGGTCCGAACCCCCGGGGCAGTTCGGGTTGTCCGGGCCGGGGCGCCGGCCGTTCGCGGCGTGAGATCGGACCCGGCCGTTGGCGGTCAGGGACAGGTCGGTCCGGGTGCATTCCTTGCAGGCGTGGCGCGGGGTCTCGGTCACGACCGGCCCGCCTTGCTCAATGCCCACCAGAACCAGGTCCGTATGCGGGCCCGCTTCACGGTCATCTCCACGTTCCCGTTCTCGCTGATCCGGAACAGCCACCTGAACGGGCGGTCCGTGCCGTCCCCGTCGTGGTCCCGGATCAGGGTCTCGATCTGTTTCAGCGTGTCCGGACCGTACCGGTCCATCACCTTCAGCAGTTCCGCAACGTTCCGTTCCTGCAAGTCCGCGTCCATCGTTCCTCCGTCTCTCAGTTCATGGATTCATTAAATCACACACGGGGCAAGTACCTGTCCAGTTTCCGGGACGCGAGCGCCACGGAGATGAGGTTGCCCAGCTCGCCTGACCTCACGTCCTTCGGCAGGTCGATCCGGAGCCGGGCGGCGAATTCCAACTGCGCCTCGGACGGGCGCTTCTTCCGCCAGCTCGCGGTCTTGCGCACGTTGAACCCGGCCAGGTCGTCAGCCTCCGTCTCGGCCCAGCCGGTAGCCGTACCGATCGGAAGATCCGCATGCAGCCGGGTCCATTTTCCGGTCTTCGGGGCGTGCACCACATCCCACAGGCCCGGGGTCTGGGACTGCCACAACAGCACCTCCCCGGACTCCCCGGCCGGGATGAACAGGATTCCCGCAGCGGTGGTCAGCCAGGACTGGGACGACCCCGCGAACAGGTCCATGTCCCGGTGCTTCAACTCGTACGCCAATGAGCCGGAGGGAAGCGCGCGGTTACCTTCCTCTTCCTCCCGGACCATGGCTTCGGTCAGGGTCTCGTTCTCCCGGACCGCCTTCACGGCCCCGGGTTCCAGATCGATCAGGCTACGGAGCTTCCCGCCGGCTCCTCCCAGGTTCAGGATCAGCGCGTCTTTCTTGCCCGGCCACGTCCTGATGGAGCGGCCGGCCATCTGAATCCACAGGGTCTGTGACTGGGTCGGACGGGCGATCATCGCGCAGGACAGCCACGGGGCATCAAATCCTGTTGTGAGAACCTGGCAGTTGGCCAGCACCTGGACGCGGCCGGTGCGCGAATCCTCGTACGCCCTCAGCCGTTCGTCCCGGGGAGTCTCGCCTGATACCACCGCCGTGGCGATGTCCCGCTTGCGCAGCTCGGTCGCCAGGTCGTGTGCGCTGGCAACCGTGGGCGTGAACGCCACACCGGAGCGGTCCCCCGCGTGCAGCCGGTACGCCTCCGCAGCCACCTCGTTGGCACCCGAGTCCACCATCGCCTCACCGAGCGCACCGACCTGGTAATCCCCCTGGGTGCGCTTCACAGAGCCCAGGTCCAGACCCTCCGCCGTGATCTCCCGGCCCCGCACGTCAACGAGATACCCCTTGGAGATCATCCACAGAATGGACTTGGAGTACGCCACCCCGTCCCAGACGGAGCCCAGACCCACCCCGTCCCCGCGCGCGAGCGTCGCGGTGAACCCGACATGGTTCGCGTCCGGGAACGCACCCAGAACGGTGATGTACGACTGGGCCGCTGCGAAATGGCATTCGTCCGTGACCACCAGCCCGAACGGCCGCCGGGTCTCCGACCGGAGCAGTCGTTCCAGCCGCGCCGGGCGCGCCAGTGTCTGCACCGAGGCCACGACCACATCCGCGCCGGTCTCGTCATCGGCGGCCTTCACTTTCCCCGTGCGCAGGTGCGGGGCGATCGCGCGCATCTTGTCCATGGCCTGATCGCAGAGTTCGTCTCGATTGACGATCACCAGGACCCGGCGCCCGTCCCGCTCCATGGACTGCGCTGCGAGGTGGGAGAAGATCACTGTCTTCCCGGCACCGCAGGGGAGCACGACCGCCGGTTTCCGCATACCCTCCGCCCACGCGGCGAAGACGGCTGCGATCGCCTCTTCCTGGTAATTCCTGAGACTCAGCTGAGTCGCCACCGTGTCTCCGTCTCCTGTTCCAGCGCAGCGTCCACGCCGCGCCTCCATGAGTCCATGTTGGTCACGTCCGACTCCGGACCAGGGCGAGGGACGCCCCGGTACATCGGCTGGGGAACCGTGCGGGAGCCGAAGCCTTCCGGCCAGTTCTCCGGCTGGGGGCTCTGCCCGTAGGGGTACGGGAAGGGCAGGTCTCCGTCGTTGTGGGTGCGCCACATCTTCTCGGTGTGCATCGTCGGAACCAGCACACCCACCAGCCCCCGGCACCCGCACGGGTACGAGCAGTACCGGACGTCGGTGGTCGGTCGTTTTCTTCCGCAGTTGTCGCAGACGAACGTGCCACACCGTGCGCACATGAACCGGGGCTCGCTCACGCGGTCACGCTCCCGTGCCGGGTGGCGTTCTCCAGCACCATGGACCGGTACGCGTCGCGGTCGGCTTGCAGCGCCCGTACGGCGTCGGGGGAGCAGTCGCGACCGTCGATCATCAGCGGGGTGCCGGGGACGTAGCGGACCCGGTGCGCGCGGGCCGCTTTGGACAGCGCCTCCACCATCCGCTTGGCCTTCCTCGCCCCGACCGCCGGCGCCAGGGCCAGCAGGATGTCCATGTAGGCCTCGCTGAACCGCTCGCTGTCCCCGGACGATGTGGCCACCACCCGCATCACCAGGAGTTCCTGGTGCAGCTCGGGGCTCTCCTCGCCCCCGGTGCCCAGCAGGTTCAGCCAGCCCGCGTAGGTCTCTTCGCTGTGGGTCATCGTTCCAGCCCCCGGATCGCGTCTTCCAGGGAACGGACGGCGGAGGCCAGCTTCGCCTTCAGTTCGTCGCGCTCGTTCTCCAGCTCGGTTACCTGGTCCTTGAACTGGTCCCGTTCGTCCTCGGCGTCGGCGAGGTCACGCTCCAGGCGATCGATCTGCGATTCCATGAACTCAACGCTGCTCATCGTTCCTCCGTCGCTGCTCGGTACGTCTGGTTGAACGATATCACGGGCCTGCCACTGACTGCCACCGACTGCCAGAACCTGTTACGCTGCACCCATGACGACAGCACAGAAGACCTGGCTGACCCGGGCCGAAGCGGCGGAACGCGCGGGCATCAGCCTGCGCACCGTGGACCGCATGCTGGCGGACGGCACCCTGACCAGGTACAGGAACCGGAGCCGCAGAGTGCGCATCAACGCGGACGAACTGGAGAACGCCACGGACCTGTTCGTTCCGGACCGGAGCACGGCATGACGATCTCCGCCATCCCCACCCACTACGCCGGGTGCCACTTCAGGTCCCGGACCGAGAGCCGTTGGGCCGTGTTCCTGGACCGGCTCAGCCTCACGTGGGAGTACGAGGGGCAGGGGTTCCAGCTCCCGTCCGGGCGCCGGTACCTGCCCGACTTCAAGCTGCCGGACCTGAAGATGTTCCTTGAGATCAAGGGCGCGGAGCCGACGGAGCGGGAGCTGTCCAAGGTGCGTGAGTTCGCGGTGGAAGCGCACGCCCACGGGTACGTCACGCTGATGCTGGTCGGGGGCGTCCCCCGGCCGAGGCCGGACACCGTGAACATCCCGGCTCGTTCCTTCCTGGTGACCGGGAAGACGGTCCAGGACGTGCGCACCGACTGGATGCCGGCGCACACCGCGCAGGCGCTGAGGGACGCGCTCACCGCCGCGCGGTCCGCCCGGTTCGAGTTCGGGGAGTCCGGGTGATCCCGTGTCCATGAGTGTGGGCAGTGTGGTCTACTCTCAACCCACCCAAGCGAACATGCGAAACCCCCGGAAGCCGTGGGCCGGCGCCGGGGGCACGAGCGAGAGCGAGTCGCCATGACCGATGTTATCCAATCCAACGGGACAGTGCCGGACGCCGCTGAGCGGGTGATGGACGCGTTCGGCACGGAGTTCACCCCTGCCTCCCTGGCGCTGCTGGACTCCGGCGGGATCCCGATCGCGGAGGCTCTGCGGTACGGGGTGCGCTCGGTCCGGCACCCGGACCACGTGCCGGACGACATCCACCGCCGGTGGGTGAAGTCTCCCGGCATGCTGTTCGAGTGGCGCGACGGGGACAGGACCGTGACCCAGTTCCGCCCGGACATCCCGGTGATGGACGCCGATCCGGTGACCGGCAAGGAGACCCCGCACAAGTACATCTTCCCGGGCGGGTGCGGCACCTTCCTCGGGCACCTGCGGGCCCCGGAGAGCGAGAGCGACCCCGTGCTGTTCGTGGAGGGGACGAAGCAGGGGCTGGCTGCTGCTGTGTGGGCCCCGGACGGGTGGGGTGTGGTCGCGGTGCCGGGATGCCAGAACTGGACCGGTACGGACCTGTCCTGGGCCGAGGACCGGGACGTGATCTGCCTGTTCGACGCGGACGTGTCCCACAACCGGGACGTGTGGGAAGCGGCGACCGGGCTGAAGGAGGCGTTGGACGCGGAGGGCGCCGCATCGGTGCGCTTCGCGTCGCTGGCCGGAGCGAAGGCCAAGGAGGGGCTGGACGATGTTCTGGGCCGGCGCGAGCCGGACAAGCGCACCCCGTACCTGCGCCGGGTGTGCGACGCGGCCAAGAAGACCCTGGGCCGGGCGCCGGCACGGAAGGTCTCCGGGGACGCGGCATCCCTGTTCAACGAGAAAGGGTCGCTGCTCGCGCAGACCGCCGCGTCAGCGGTGCTGGAAGGCCAGCCCGCCGCGCTGGCGCATGGGTCCATGGTGGCGCTGTACCGGGACGGCCGGTACGTGCTGGACCGCGGCCGCGAGCAGTTGTTCGCGGCCGTCCAGGACAAGCTGGGGGAGGAGTACCGCCCCGCCTGGCGCACGACGATCGAAGAGGTGCTGATCGGGCGTCTGGCCATGGACGACGTGCGGCTGCCCGAGCGCATGCCGGAACCGGTGCTCAACTGCCGGAACGGGATGCTGGACCTGCGCACCGGGGAGCTGCACCCGCACGACCCCAAGTACCTGTCCACCGCCCAGATCACCATCGCCTGGGACCCGGCAGCCACCTGCCCGCAGTACGAGGCCTGGCTGGCCACGGTGCTGCCCGGCTTCCAGATCGATGACCTGGAAGAGTCCGTGTCCCTGATGCTGGACCCGTCCCGCACCCCGGGCAAAGCGGTGTTCCTGTTCGGGCCGTCCCACTCGGGCAAGTCCACGTACCTGCGCGTCATGGCCGCTGCCACGGGGCCGGAGAACCACAGTGCGGTCACGCTGCACCAGCTCGGTGACGACAAGTTCGCAGCGGCCAACCTGTATCAGCGCATGCTGAACGTGGCAGCGGAGCTGGAGGCCAAGCACGTCACGAACCTGGCCACGTTCAAGATGCTGACCGGTGAGGACGTGATCCACGCCAACCGCAAGTACGGCAAGGAGTTCCAGTTCACCAATCAGGCCCTGTTCGCGTTCTCCGCGAACGAACTGCCCACGGTGAGCGAGGCGTCCCGGGCGTACGCCAACCGGATCAAGCCGTTCGAGTTCCCGTTCACCTTCGCCGGCCGGGAGGACCCCTCCATCGAGGACCGGATCATGGCCGAGCTGCCGGGGATCCTGGTGCGCTGGGTGGCCGCGTGGCAGCGGTACACGGCCCGCGGGGGGTACCTGCCGACCGACGCCCGGGTGATGCGGGAGTTCGAGACCCGCAGCGACCGGGTCGCCCTGTGGGTGAGCGAGAAGTGCACCGTTCATGCGGACGCGGCCGGGAAGCTGGTCGGGCCGGAGCAGGGGACCAAGAAGTCCACTTTGCACGAGATGTTCAAGACGTGGGCGAAGGATGAGGATTCGTCCGCACCTATGTCGAGCCGCAAGTTCATAGAGCGGTTGCGGAGCGTGAGCGGAGTGGGGGAAGTCAGGCTCCGGAACGAGAACAAGAACGTGGGCCTCAATGTCACACCGGGTGTGAAAGTCACACCACCGGAAGCCACACCGCACCTGTCCGATTCGTCCGAGGATGCGGAAGACGGTACCGCTATGGGGGGTGAGCCGAGTGTCATGAGTGTGGGGATCGGCTCTTCGTCTCCATGCATGCGGGAACCAAAGCTTAATGATCATGGTCCAGAGAGTGCTGAGTCCCAAAGGCATGGGGGCGAAGAGCCGATGCCCACACTCCTGACACCGCCCACTCCAGAGCCCACACCCGACCCGGTGTCACACAGCGTGACGGACGGCGATTCCGCGTTCGACTTCTACGTGGACTGACAGTCGAGTGGTACCATTGGCCTATGAGTGAATCCGAGACCGAGCGTGTACGGGTGAGCACCTACCTCACCTCCGAAGAGCGGCGCGCCCTGCGGTTGCTGGCCGCAGGGCGTGACCAGTTGGTAGCCGAACTGGTCCGCAGCCTGATCCTGAAGGAGTTGGGCCGGTGACCCGTCGGGCCCGCGTGGATTTCGAAGGGACTCCCCCGACACCGCGCGCCCCCGCTCCGGGCTTTCCCGGGCTGTCGGTGGACGGGTCCGGTGCTGTCTACGGCCCCTCGGGAACGCCGCTGAAGCGGGTTCGGGCCAGGACCCGGGGGAATCTCCTGGTGAACTGCGCGCGGGGCGCTGAGGACGGCCGGTCCTGGATCCCTGTGGACGAAGTGGTCTGTTCCGCGTTCCACGGGCCGAAGCCGTCCTCGGACCACTGGGCCAAGAATCTCAGCGGGGACATGTACGACAACCGGCCCGAGAACGTGGCCTGGGTCCTGAAGAGTGCGGGGGCGTGACGTGGCTGACATCGGATTCTTTGACATCGAGACCGCCTCGGCGGACCGGCTCTACCTGGGAGGTCACCCGGGCCCGTTCGTCCGGCTGTGCGGCGCTGCCGGTGACGCTGCTGTGGGCGTGACCACCGACCCCGCAGCCCTGCTGGACTTCCTGAACCGGGCGAGGGTGATCGTGGGGCACGACGTGCTCCGGTTCGACCTGCCGGCGCTGGCCCGGCACTGCGGGGCGGACTACGACGCGCTTGCGGCCAAGACCGTGGACACGATCGTTCTCGCCCGTCTCGCCGATCCGCCCTCCGCCAAGGGCATGCGGTCCGGGTACTACTCGCTGGACGATGTGGCGCAGCGGTACGGCGTGGCCGGCAAGACCGACAACCTGCGGGCGCTGGCGCTGGAGTTCGCCCCGCTCACCGATCAGGTCACGGGCGAGAAGCTCACCGAGCCGGAGCGCGCGGCCCTGGGGTACGCCCTGATTCCCCCGGACGATCCGCGGTACCTGGACTACCTGAGGGGCGACGTACGGTCCTCACGGGCCGTCTACGGGGCGCTGGCGCCCGCACTGGACGACTACGCCCGGCGCGAGATGCGGATTTCCGCGATCCAGAACCGGATGACGCTCAACGGCTGGCGGGTCGACGAAGACCTGCTCGCGCAGCGCACCGCCACCGAGGAAGAGCACCGCCAGCAGGCCCTGAAGATCCTCGGGGCCGAGTACGGGGTGCCCCTGACCAAGACCGTGACGAAGGGCCGCGGTAAGGCCAAGGTCACGTTCGAGGAGCCCCGGAAGTCCCCCACGGGGTCCGACGCGGGCCGCAGCGCCCTTGTGAGCGCCTTTCAGGCCGCGGGCGCCCCCCACTACCCGAAGACCGCTACGGGGGCCCTGGCGACGTCCTCAGAGGCTCTGGGGGAGGGTTTCTACTTCGTGGGCAAGGGCGCGGAGATGAAACGGTTCCCCGGCATGCTGCGCGCGTACGGCCATCTGCCGGGCGTCCGGCGTATCTGTGAGCTGGTCAACGAGGTGACCGGGGCCACCGCCAAGTACGCGGAGATCTCCAAGTTCGTCACCGCCGGCCGAGTGCACGCCGGAATCGGGGAGGACCAGGCGTCGGGGCGATGGGCCCACACGAAGCCGTCCATCACGAACATCGGCAAGCGGGACGGGAAGGCGATCCAGCGCGCGGTCTTCCTCCCCGACGAGGGCGAGGCGCTGATCGCGGCGGACTTCGCCCAGGTGGACATGCGGGGGGTGGCCGGACTGTGCCAGGACCCGCTGTACATGGAAATGTTCGAGCCGGGCCGGGACATGCACACCGAGATCGCGGCCATGATGGGGGTCAGCCGGGACGGGGTGAAGCCCCTGAACCACGGCAACAACTACGGCTTGGGCGCGAAGGCCATGATCACCAAGGGCCATGACCCGGAGCTGGTGGCCCGGTTCTTCGAGGCGATGAGCCGGTTCGAGGTCAAGGCAGCCTGGACCGAGCGCGTCCGCAAACAGGCCGAATCCGGCCAGCTCCTGGACAACGGATTCGGCCGCAAGATGCGCTGCGACCCGGAACGCGCGTACACCCAGGCCCCGGCGCTGATGGGCCAGGGTTGCGCCCGGGACATCATGACCACGGGGCTGCTGCGCATGGTGGACCGGCTCCCGGAGATCACGTCCATGTTCCGGGCTGTGATCCACGACGAAATAGTGCTAAGTGTCCGGATTGACCGGGTGGCGGAGGTCACCGAAGTGATCAAGGACGCGATGACGTTCGAGTTCCGGGGCGTCCCGATCCTGGCGGACGTGTCCGCACCGGGTTCCGACTGGTCGCTCTGCTACGGGTCCAAGTGAGGTACGGTTTAACGAAACCGAGAGAGGACGGAGGGGCCGTGGCCGAAACCGATGCACAATGGGAGCAGCGCTGGGCCCGGGAAGCGGACTGGAACCGGGACGACTGGGGGCCGCCCTCGCTGCCGGCCGATCACCCCCGGGTCCTCCGGGCCCGAAGGCGCGGCCGGGTCCTGGCAGCGTTCCTGCGCGGCGCCCGCTGGGGCCACCGCGTGGCTGCGGGCCGACGGGAACGGGGCTGATCCCATGGCCACGGCAGCGGAGCGCTGGCGGTCCCGTCAGACCCGTCGCCTGGCCCGGGACGCCTCCGCCCTGGCGGAGCAGACCAGCCGGTTCGCAGCGGGGGTGGACCGGTTTCCCGGCCCGTACGCGGACGACGCGCGGGACCTGACGAAGCGGGCGCTGGACCTGGTCAAGCTGGCCGCCTCGGTGGACGGTATGCAGGAGATCACCGACTTGATGACGGAGGAAGCATGACGATGAACGTGCTGGGACTGGACCTGTCGATGACCGCCACCGGGATCGCCTTCCCGGACGGGCGGACGCTGACGGTCGCCACGAACGCGAAGCACAAGGACGCCCGGCTGGCAGTGATCCGGGACAATGTCACCCTCGCGCTGGCGGGTGTGGACCTGGTCGTGATGGAGGAAGCGCCCCCGGGCCTGAAGGGTCCGGCGATCAAGGCCATCCACATGGTGCAGGGGGCGGTGCGGGTGGCCCTGCTGGACGTGGGGGTGCCGTACGCGGTGGTGAACCCGTCCACGCTCAAGGCCTACGCCACTGGCAAGAAGGGGGCTGACAAGACCGCCATGGCCATGGCCGCGTTCAAGCGGGACGACCGGGAGTTCCCGGACGACAACCAGTGCGACGCCTGGTGGTTGCGCCTGATGGGCCTGGACCACTTCGGGCTGACGCCGGTCGTCATGCCCCAGGCGCAGCGGGCGTTCCTGGGCTCCGTGGACTGGCCGAAGGTGCCGGACCCGGAGTCGTCCGTCTACGAACCGGTGCTGATCAGCACCCTGCTGGACAACGGGTCCCCGGTCCGGGTCGGCAGCAGCGACCCGGCCCCGTGCCACTTCGAGGCCCGTTGATCACTAACGCGAGCGCGCGAGCTGCGACAATGAACGATATGAGCTATCCGCCCCGGTGTCCGTCACGGACCCGGGGCGGTGCCATGTGCGCTCATCCGGCGGGCAAGGGGACCGGGCATCTCGGCTACGGTTCGTGTGAGGTCCACGGGGGCCGCTGGCCCCAGGTGGAGGACGCGTGGAGGCAGGCCATGGAACTGGCTAAGAGCGAGGG
>Ga0307509_10001132_pt1 | contig 45748 bp, 34 predicted proteins | sample 10_EM_MG_FD_202245 | JGI IMG/M metagenome (GOLD analysis project Ga0307509, IMG submission 202245) | Populus trichocarpa ectomycorrhiza microbial communities from riparian zone in the Pacific Northwest, United States - 10_EM | ecosystem: Host-associated > Plants > Roots > Unclassified | place... | reverse complement strand
CCGGTTCCGGGAGAATAGGTTGATGGAGGGGAGGATAGCGTAAGCGTCGGGCGGGGCCACTGTGAAGACAACGGAGGTGGCGGTTTTCTGTCCACGGGATTCCGTGTCTGGGTTAAGGTAACGCGCCGAGAGAATGGAGACTCCCCTGGCATTGCGGATGGACTCGTGAAGAGAGGGAAAGAGTTGGTCATCGTCCGAGGGGAGGAAAGCAAGAGGAACGGAGTGAATCAAGAGTTGCGCTTCGTTCAGAGCGGGTTTGAACATCTCCCAAGGGGAGTTCCCTATCGGAAAGGCTTTGTTCAACCTCGAGGTAAGGGGAGCAAAATAGGGGGTATAAGCGGAGGCGGGGGTGTGAAGGTCGGTACCGAGCAATGGCACCGAGCCTTTGTCGTTAACCGTACAAGTGAAGGAAAGGGGAAGGGAGCAGTTAGCCTCTCTGAGGACAGAGGCAGCGATGTCTAGGAAATGAGCTGCAATTTTAGGGAAATGAGCTGCAATTTTAGCTTGAATAGTATGCTTGTCTTCCATATATAAACCCCACCCTACTCCGGCTTTTTCCTCTCCTTCCTCTTCCTCATTCACCCTCTAATCATCCTACAGCCACTGATTATCCTTATTTTACCTCAGAAAGCAATTTTTCTCTTGACAACTATGCTTTTATATCCAGCTGTTAACTCTCACAAGCAATTATAGAGTCTCACTCATATTTAAAAATAACCATATCGGTAAGTCTCATTCAAGGCTTTTGTAATATTCGAAATGAGCTGTCCGCCGGTCCATTTGAAGCTATACTGACTGATTGAAGTGTATAGAATAACTTACTGTCAAACCAAACCCTTCGACTGCTTGCCTCTTCCCAAAGGTAACTTTGTCACTCAGGGCATCTTTTTCCAACCCTCATTCATCCCCACCGAAAGATCAGTCAAGGTAGACAAAACAGTTTCCTTCCCCACAAAGGTAAGTTTTTCACACAAATCCTCTCTTGACTTTCCTTCCTCATCCTCCTTGAAAAAACAAACCTTTGAAGTGTGGGCTTCCAGACTGCCTTCTCGGGCACTGTGAAGCACTGCATAAGTTCTTTAATGAACTTGCGGATGGCTCGTATGAGTTCTTCTAAGCTGTTCTCACTGAGAAACGATAGCTGACTACTATTCCCTGGATACATTAGTGGCTCCCTGTGTTTAGCTGCCACTGTCAAATAAAAGCTTAGTGTCCTGCATCTCATTTGTGCCTTTCCCCAGATGGAATAGTTACTGATAACTATTCTCTAGATTGCCTGGGAATTCCCGACTTCTTCTGCATGCCAAGAACCTTCTCGCTCAATTCAGGTTAGCCTTCTGCACATCCAATTTGCTACTTTTTTCACAAAGAATCTAATTGGATGATTAGAATGCCTCATTCTACTACTGCTGAGTTCCATACTGAGCTTAACCTGAATGGTGCTGGACGTAGGCTAGCTGGGAGGAGATACCGCGCCATTCACCAATTCATTCTCCAGAAGTGCCAGGAGAGGAATATCGTCTGTTGCAGGCCGGCTGACGACATTTTATGGGGTCAAGTTAGGATCGAGGCCATCAGACACTGTACCCTCCAAGGCTTCCAAGCCAAATTCAACTCGCAGCTGAACGGCCTATACCAGTCTTTTCACCTCGTCCTGGATTCCCTTATCATTGATGTGCTGAAGAAGGCAGCCTAATCTCGTTTGAATGCTAGACTTAATTCTGATGATGAGCAAGAGGAGAATGCAGAGGGCACTGACGGTACATCAGCAGCAGAAAAGGCCGTTCCTCGTCCCCAACTGATCCTTCACAAGGAGAGACCGGAACGAATAATATTCATTGAGAAGTCAGGTGCTGTTGCTAGTCAGGCTCGCCAGCTCCCATAGGTTATACATGGCAATGCAACTCCAAACAAGAGTTGGCTGGTAATCCTTCGGCACTACACTTTGCAGGAGCTGGGCAAAGCTGGCTGTCGGTACATTGAGGATGGCGAGCACCCCTGGCAGTTCATTGGGATTCTTCCTGAGATTCAAAGCATGAATGTCAATCCCGATGCAGCTGACCAGATGGAATTGATTGACGATGGTCAAGTTAATGCCTAGCTTCATCTCTCCTATTGTACTATTCTCACAGTTGCTTGCTTCCTCCACTGGGAAGCTGTTTCCCAACCTGGCAGTTGCAACGTGGTTCGTCCCAATACTCCTCTTGTAGGGCACAATCAGGACTATCTTGATCTGGGCCAATTCGATGTCGCTGAGTTCTACACCAAGACACATTCTGACTCTGATGTGCAGGAACGATATTAGGCACCCTGCAAAGCGCAGAAAGGACTTTCCCAGGTCTCATGCAGGCTGGCAGAAGAGAATTTGGAGCAATTATTGCAAGGTCATGAGGTTCCAGGAACACTCCAGGAAACTAATCTCCTGTGCTTGTATGAAGCACGGAGGTGGGTATATAGGCTCTTATGCAGGACAAGATGTCCAAAACGTCGGTCTTCCCATGGGTGTCCGACCTCCCGGGTATGAGGCGCCTTATATGGAGATAGAGGTTGAATCTTTCTGGGGCTTGTTTGTGCCGCGCTGGGTCTTTGGAGGTTTAGGGTAGTTTTTCATTTTTTTCACGGGTTTTTCTTGCTTTGTTTCGCTCTTATCTGTTTCCAATTGTGGAGGTTTCTGGTACTTGTTTGTGCCGGGCTGCATCCTCTTTGTGCCTTCAGGTAGTTTTTCTTTTATTTCACAGGCTTTCTTCTTTAGTTCTACTTGGTTTCTCTCTCTATCTACTCATTGTTTTCCTAATCCTGTCTGTGCCACCATACAGTTTTCCTATTCTCCCAGGGATTGGGCAGTTCTTGTTTCTCTAGCCTTTCTTAGCTTTTGTTTGCTTTCATTTCAAGCCCTTGATAATACTCTTCTTAATCCTCAAAGTGCTGTTTTACGGCTTTCCTATATCTTAGTCTATAGTCTTAGATTTCAATCTTTTTAGTAGTCTTTTCTTTAGAATTATTAGGCGGTGAAACGGTGTGATTTTGAGATGGCAGACGTCACTTTTATCCTTGATCTTGCAGCATTCTCTATAATGTAATCTATTAGAAACTATAAGTTATGTCTATCCGGGCAAGTGATCCAGCAAGGAAATACGGTCCCGGCAATTCTGAATAGACAATCTCTAGCTAGTCTAGATTTAACCATGCACATCGTCTTTGAGACAATTGCAGGTCAAAAGGGAATAGGAAGGTCCTAGCCAATCTGCATCCTAACATAAAGCTCTTTCATCCCCAATGGGACGCTCAGAGTTTAGTTATCCTTGTGAAGAGCTTTCACGTATAGAGACTATTCCTCAAACCCTCTACAGATACTTCATATTAACAGGCAACCATGGCTAGAAATACCGGTAGAGGTGAGTCCAGCCTTTTAAAAGCCAAGACGAGGTCCCTGAAGCCTTAAATACATCCTTCTTGACCTCAGTACAAGAGGTCTCCTAAGCTCAAGTATTATCATGGACATCTTCAGTATCCTTCGTAGAGGTTGGAATGCCAGTACCGGACAAACAACGACGAGTAAGTTCATTTGTTGAGGAAGAGGAACTTACGGACATTGATGATAAGGATGTTTCCAGAAGTCCCCAAAGGGCCGGAAAATGTCCTTTAGAATTCATTCTTTAGGAAGAGGCACCCAGAGTAAGGAGCCCGTTGAGATTTGTAAGTAAATCTACCCATTTTACAATGAGATATTTATAAGGAAGACTACGGAGAAGTTCCCATTACTGGCTCTGAATAGACCTTCCCAAGGATATTCGTCTCAAGAGCCAGTAGCACAATTACATTCAGGCCATCTCATAGCCAATTCATCACACCTCTCACCTAATATTACTGAAGAGGACCGAACTTTGCAGTCCCCTTCTGTACGTAGTATAGTTAATCTGGACCATCTGGCATCAGATATTGGCATCCCAGTTACCTCACTATCAACAAAAAGCAATTCCTTATATGTTAACAAAAGCATTGTCTTTGAGAATGCTACAAATATGATCCGGTATCACACATAGTTTGTTGATCCGTTTGTGAAGTCAGATGAAAACAATACACTTCTGGGGGGCTATTGGGTAAAGGAAGCTACCAAGTTAGATTGGAGAAATATAGAGATGAGAAAGGTGGCAATGACCTTTGTAAGTCTTCTAATTAACAAATAATGTCTCATTTGAGACTTTGCACAGCTAACTTGATTTAGTTTACTTGATTTATTTAGTTGAAAGCGAGGCAGTCTAGTGCAAGGTCAGACCTGGTTTCCGAGACCAAAAGCACAATGCAGAACCTTTATCACTTAGCTCGTAAATCACAGACCCATGTAAAGGCAAAAGTTACCTATTTGCTGGAAAATGATTGGTTTATGTGCCATTCAAGTAAACAAGAGGTTAGTTTAACATCGATATCGTCCTGACGTGAGAGCCAAGAACTTACCCAGACTGGAATATGGGTTCCGATTTGCTGTCCCAGAGATAGCAAAACTCTTCTACCATAAGTGGTTCAGGGGTAGGAAAATGAGGGGGAATGACTGATAAAATGTTCCTTAATTGTTGTAACGACGTCCTGATATGGCTTACTACAGCATGTATGTATCATGCTTTGAAGGCTTGAAGTTCAGGATGATATATTCAACCTTCAGAATTCTTGGTTCAAACAGCCCAAAGTTGCTGATTTCCAAGGAGCGCAAATGCACCGTTCCAAAAATTATCATACTAATTAGCAAATTAAGATATTTATCTTCGGCAGCATATAACCTGGCAAGGACTAACTTCCTAGGTGAGAACTAAGCTGATTGACCATACGAAAAAATGCATTGAACGAAGGTTGTGGGACAGTAGATTTATTCAGGATCAGGAGTATCGCACTGCACTAGAGGAATAAGAAGCAACAGGATATCTGGATTTGGAGGTTTCAGGGGATAAGGATAGTGATATAGTGAATATTAATTCAGATCCTGAAGCGGGTAAAGTAGTTGAGGCACTTGAAGGAGGTTGGGATGGGGACGATTGATGTCTTATTTAGGATTTTATGTATGATTTAACTACATTATATAATTTTGGGTGAATTAATTTATTATTAATATACTACTCTGAGTTAGACTTTAATCGCATTGGTAAAATAAAAAAGGCTGATGAATGTTGGATTGGGCAGAACAAAATTCACAGAGATCTAGGAAGAAAGCAAGAGTGAAGCGGAACTGCAAAGGAATGTAGTAGCAGCATAATGGATGTAGGCTGAAGAAGGGAACTTGGGAGCCAAATGATGTGATTAAAACACCAGGGGTTAATTACAGTAGGTAGTGGAGTAGAGATGTAGGTGAACAGGAGAGAATTCAAGCATCAGGAAGGAGTAGACTGATTGTGGCGCAAAAGCGATGAAGATCGTTCGACTGTTGGTACATACGCGAAGAAAGTGTGGGGTAGAAATAGGTCGGACAGGGAGAGTAAGAAGGAAGATGTGAGTTAAGCGAGGATGGGCAAAGGGAGCAAGATTATAGAGAGCGGCGCATTTAGGCAGTTGAGAGACTTGTAGGTTTTGTGAATATGGGTGAATAGGAGTAGGTGAAGGGTGGTGGGCAAAGAGTGGTAACGAGCATGGAGGATATGGCCCATTTTGGCGGTGGGGATTCAGGAATGAGTCATGGGGCAGAGGTCCATAATGGAAAAGTTCCAGGTATAGGGGTTGAAGCCGGATAAACTCTTGAGGAGTTGTTGAAGCTCAAAAGAACCGTGCAACGGCGGGAATCGGATTTGGACATCCCAAAAAGGGTGCATTGTAACACAATCATGGACAAAATAAATCATGCCCTATAACCCTGGATGTAATCAGGGGTTATAGAGCTATAGACAATCTGTACAACAACGTGAGTTTTATAATTTTGCCCCCTATCTCCCACATGCCTCATGAAGTATAGGAAGGAAATATTGAGTTTTGCTGATAGTGCCTCTCTAAACACCAGCGACTTGTGCTGCAGTGGCATTTTTCTTGCCCTTATTGCCCTTGCTTGTGACCTGTGCCCATGTGGCTTCTTGAGGCTGCAGGGGATCAGAGACGGTAAACCCTGGTGAAGGGCCAGTATGAAAGAGTAAGGTGGCTAGGTAGCGTTTGGAGAAGAGTTTCGCCTCCTCCAATTGGGGTTGGTGTTAGGCAAAAAGGATGGCGGCTTCGGGAGAGTGAGGGTAGCGCTTGGCCTATGTTTTATGGTTACCATACCATTTTTCTTCCACAAGGAGAGGAAGGTCCAGGGCGGTAACAGTGTGAGAGGCAAGGCCGGTAATGAGTTTAATTTTCTGCTGAGTGGGTTTGGCCGGGGGAGTAGGAGCGGGGTGTGGTAGTTGGGGTGCAAGGGGCGCTGCTCAGGTGGCCCAGTGGGAGGAGACAGTGGCAACTTGCGAGCACAAGTCCTTGAGGGCCGTCTCGAGGTTAGATGTGGTTGGTGTTGAGGGGGTGGCTCAGTATACCTCCTGGGTGGAGGTGAGAATCTCAACCTGGGCAGTGAGGAAAGTTACCGAGGAGGCTAGGTCATTGACCATGGCAATTAGCTGGGCGAGGAGAGGAGTGAGAGCTAGTTTACGGTCAGGGAAAATATGGGTGGGAGTGTGTAACGACCCCACAATAGGTAGCTACAATTACTATCACCTTAGCCCAAATGGTATACCAAGTGGTAACCAGAGGTGGTATGGTCTGGTATAGTTAGTATACAAACAGCTGGTTAACCTAGGATAAGGCCTAGGACATAGTAGAGTAGCCTTGGGTATTCTACGAGGCAGGGTAACCATTTGGGAGTAAGTTCGCATAAAGTCAAGGAATTTGTGGGAACGTTACACAGACCTCTGAGGCAACATTTCGTGTTGATGGGCGGACTACCGGAGCGGTTAAAGACATATGAAGGCAAAGTTACCCTACCTTGGGAATTTGACCTTTATGTCAATGGACCCCAGTTACCCTACTGTGGAGTCCAAGTTACCCTACCTTGACAAGCAAAGTCATCCTAGAACTTAGAGGTGGATTGCCTCACATTCTATTGGCTCTTAGATGTGCATGGGCGCACACGCATCTGCACGGACAAGCCCCATGCCTGATTAATGGCGGTCCGAACATGCTATTGAACTTGGGAGGGTTTAGCTAACACCCACCTCTGGCCCCAGCGTGGGAACGGCGCGTCATAGGCAGACGGCTGTGTAGTTGCTCGTTTGCTAGTAAAAAGAGGTCATTGGAGCAGCTGCCGTAACACCGTATAAGTCGTCGCCGTCTGTCCGACTGAATGTCGTTCGCAGGATATATAAGGGGAGTATGGGTAACTGCCAAAATGGGGGTCACCCATAAATGGTCTCTACGGCACCTAGGACTCTATCATAGCCTATGTGTAATAGGGTAGTCTTCCTAGTGGTACTTAGGTAGCCTACCAAGGCCAGGGTGCTTTGGGAACAAATATCTCAGTAACCAGCCGGGATCTTCTCCCCTTGATTTGTAGCATTACTATGGGTTATTATTGGACTCTAGAGGTCTGAGTCCTATCACGGTAGAGTATGTCCCGAGAGGCTGGCTATGGGTAGCGCCCACATAGCCAACCAACGGCTACATCTCACTAGGGGAGCCTGCAAGTCAGTTTATCACCTTGGATGGCCTGGTAGATTAAGTGATGGACTGCATAGCTTGTATAGACGAAACTACCACTAGGCCAATGAGTCCACCACCTAGGTATTGACTCCGGTTGTTGTTATAACAGTTAGCCACTGGTATGACTTCGATAGCAAGAGATTTTCCACCTGCGGTTGTATTGGAGATGCATTGCAGAACCTCATATCCTATTGACGGAGTTAAGCGTACCCGAGTTGGTCCGACACTTCCAGCAGGATAATTCCTGATGGAGGGTAGACCTTGGACAAACCCTGAGCAGGACAGGGTGCTCACACATGGTCGGAGTAGTGGTGAATGTCAAATGCTTAAATCTGATATCTACTTAAGTTTAAGTGTTTGGCATTCTACTTCGATAACCAACTTTCCACAAGAGAACTTATTGAGGGAAGCTTTCAGCTTAACGATATTAAGTTTAACCATTTTTATTCTTCGTGAATTAATTACTCTATCTTTATCTTCTGGTTGGAGTATCGGTGGGGTCGCAACCTTAGAGTTCACCTCTCAATAGGGTGTCCCCGTTACAGAGTGTTGTAGACTGTGGGGCAAGAAGGTGGGTCATGACAGGCAAGCCTGGCCATGTGCCCAAGGATGTTGGCGACATTGCTAGCCTGCCCAGAAATGGGTGTATGACTGGACTGGGAAGAGGACACGAGAGAAATTGGGTCGACCCTACAGTCCTGGCAGGAGGCGGAGCGGGCTGCACCTACCGCCGAGCCTGAGCCAGTACCTGTGGAAGCAATGGGGTAGAGAATATCAGGACAAGGCTACTAGGCCAGGCCGGAAGTCTGGGGAAAGGTAGAGGGAGAAAAAAAAGTCACACAACCAATTTGACTTTGAAACAGTAAAAGTCCTCTCAGGAAGGAATATATATTTCACTTGACAATGAAGCCCAAGTGAAAAGCCAAAATAGGTGTATTGTGAAGAAATAAAGACCAACCTCTGGGGTTTGACTTGGCCAAATGCGGTAACAATTTTAAGCGAGAGGTGAATAGAGGATGTGGAGCGTGGGAGTTCTAGCTCTTTTTTTTCTTTTTTTTCTTTTTCTTTTTTGAAGTATGTGATTATCGTTTTAAGGTACAAAATCTAGCATGCAGCTCGTGCTATGACATATAAAACACCTCCAACTACCCCTGGGAAAAAGCCCATCCACCAAGTCCCTTTGGTGTGGAACCAACCGCACATCCCTCCTCCAACAAGAAACCCATAACTAGCTAGGAAGATAGACGAAGGGAATTAAATCAAGGAACAAGCAGCAACAGTCAGGAAAACTCACGGCACGATTATCTGAACATAGGAAAAACAACAAGCAAACATAACTGGTAACCACGAGAAAATTCCCGTACATGTAATTCGGGGGCGGCCAAGCCCAACAGAGACACTGTGGGGCAGCTAGGCCCTCTGCTTTGGCAACACACTCACCAGGAAGATGGAGATAGTGCAATACCATTCTCGCAGAGGCAAACTGGAATGGACAGTGGTTTGAGTCTGACTGGTGAAGAGGTAGTTTTGGATACCAGCCAGGTAGTTGTAGGTACCAGCTGGGTAGTTGTGGGTCCCAGCCAGGAAGGTGTGGAAGCAGTAGGGTGCCAGCCGATCTGACAGTGAGAAGAGGAGAAGAAGGGGCGGTAGATCCAACTCTGTGCCGCAGAAACTATCGGTAATCGCGTTTATGTCTTGACTAGGCAGTTTCTTAAAAAGAAACAGAATAGAGAAATCAACCGTAGCCTGTTGAGATGTTTTCTCTTACTGCAAACAGTGTACCCGGCCATCTGTAACATGGGCGGTGAGGGGCGTGTTGCCCACCATCCAAATGTTCCAAGTAAGCCTTAAAGCAAAAGCTCCACGGGAAGGGGAAACATTTTCAAAAAGAAGACGAAATCCATAAACCCAGAGAGAACAAAGTCCAAAGGGATAAACCCACGGGCAGGAAAAGTGTAGGGGAGATGCAGTCCTGCCCTTGGGACGAATCCATGGCGGGGGGTGGAGTATGGAAAAGTTGTGATAAACTTGTGGTGTTGAGATTTCAATTGCGAGGTGTGTAGAAGAGATAGAGGATGGAGTTCTTGTACCTTTTTTTTATATTTTTATATTTCTTTTTTCAATCATGTGATTATTGATTTAGGTACAAAATCCTGCATGCAGCTCGCACTATGGCATATAAAAAGCCTTAATTCCAAAAACCTACAAAAGAAAAATCAAAAATGAAACAACACGTGCAAATTCTCTCCAAGCAGAATCATCACAGCCCAGTTACATCGCCAACGATGACTAACAAATAAAACGTAAGGGAAATGCTCATTGTCAATCACAAGAAAAACAATCATCACTAGTGGAAAAATCCCCCAGCCCCCATATATCTACTGCGGCAGACACACAAAAACAAAGGAAACAAATAGCTGAAACACACTGTCCACTGAAGGAGAGCAGAGCAAGGGAGTTTAAGTACTGGTACCTAGAAAGCCAGAGTCGAGCTAGGGAGATTTGAATTAAGCTGAAATGTCTGAGTCTGATTGAGCTTCAGGAGCAATAGTACTGGCCTGAACATGCAGGATAGCTGCAGGGAAAGCTGTGTGAGTGGCATAGAGATACTCGGCTAACACTGTAAGGAGGGAGAAACCAGAGCCAGATGGGGGTGTTAGGGCCAATGTCGTCTACACCTGAGAGGTGGGTGAGGTGAGGTTGGGCCTTGGCCGAGGAGTGGAGAATATCATGGTGGAAGGTCTCATCGTCTTCCTCACAGAAGGGGAAGAGGGTGCTAGTATCTCTGTTTTTCCAGGAGATGTGGGCAGCCAGGTGGCTAGCACCAGTGCGTATCTGATGGATACGGCCATATAAGAAACGTGGGAGGCCAGTAAAGGCGTGAGGAGTAAGACATGCATTGAACGGGTATGATGCCGGTAGAACGGGGCTCATGCCATGCTTGTGGGAAAGGAGTAGATGTTCCAGGATGGCTCTGAGGGATTGGTAGGTGACAGGTGGCTGCCTCTTTAGGGGTGAGGCAACAAGATCGGTCAAGGTGAGTGGGAGGATTGAGATTCTGGCAATCAGGTTGAAACTCTCATGGAATTAGGAGTCTAGAGGTTGGTGCTTTGCTGAATTGAGTGCAGGGCAGTCCCAGAATGTGAGGTAGATCGCCTTCAAGGAGCTGCGAAGAAGGAAACGATGATCGTCTGCAGACCGGCCCTGGTCCCATGTTGGAACAGAGTCAAGTATCCGAACGGCAGCAGCATTGAATATAAGAGGAGCACAAACCAAGCGGAGGGCGGCTGACCAGCGGCAGTGTTTGCAGATTGAGGCTATAGGAGGTAGGGAGGCTTCCCAATTATGTGCCTCTAAGGCGGTGGTGTAGAAGCAGTTGCTTGTCCATCGGAGTACTCCATGACAGAGAGTGTCGAGCTTTTTCACTATGGTGGAATCTAGGATAAAATATCACAGCCATTGGTAAGGATAGGAAGAATGGCACCAAAAACTAGTTTTCTGTTGCACCAGGAGGAGAGGTCTTTGCCAGCCTCACTGAGGCAGCGGATTGTCATGAACAATGCTTGAGCAAGAGCCAGGCGTCTTCAGAAATGAATAGACGTTTGCATGGAAGGAATGAGCAAGTAACTAGGGCACCTCACTGCCTGTGAGAGTAGGAAGCCCAAGTCATTTATAACTATGGGGATGAAGGAAATGTCAGACCAGTCCTCAAGGGCCCTCCAGTGGATAAGTTCAGTTTTTGGAATTGGAAAGACGACCCCAAGGTTGGCACCTTGTTTTTGGATGATGTTGACAAAATATTGAACCGCACAGATATTTGAATACTCAGAATCTGAGCTGACCTTTAGGGTGAGGTTGTCGACATACGAGATGGCCAACCCTTGAGGGATAGTGGGGTGTAGAGTAGCAATGTACAAAACAAAAATAAGAGGCGAGATTGGGGAACCCTGAGGAGTACCAACCGTGACTGGGCAGAAGACCTTTGGGGCACCCTGAAAGATGAGTCGTTATTGGCATTTAGAGAGGAAGGACTTTATCCAGGCTATCAGGTAGGTGGAGACCCCCCTTGGGCGAGGATTCTGGCCAGTTTGTTTGTGTAGACATTGTTGAAACCCCCTTTAATGGCCAGGAAAAGAGTTCATACTTTGAGAGAGGCGGCTTGGGGTAGGTGGACTTAATGAGTTAGGGTGGAGACAGCTTCAAAGCAGCCAAGGCCAGCTAGGGAGCCATGCTGATTAGGGTGCAGGAGGCCAAGGGAGATGGCAGCCGAGGCGAGACGGAGGGCAGAGAGCCTCTAAAGTATTTTGGAGATAGTTTCAAGAAGGACAAAAATGCAAAAGGAAGCATGGGTGAAGTAGTCTGGTTTGCCTGGTTTGTCAAGGATGATACCATTGGCTCTCTTCCAGGCTTGAGGGTGATATCCATGGAACAGGAGGGCATTGAAGAGAGATGGAAGGAGCCGTTCATTGGCCTTATAGACTCGCTTCCAGATAGGGTAGAGGATACCACTCGGACTAGGGGTAGAAGTGTTTGATGACTAACGGAGTGCTGACGACAGTTCAGATGGCAGAACAAGTAGTACATTCTTGAACATAGGGAGGATGAGGGGTGGTGGGGGCAAGAGCCATAGAGGGAAAAAACGGTGCAGTAATGTATTGTTAATTTCGGTTGCTGTGGTGGCATTTTGAGCACCAGGAAGCGGTCAGGGACCTTTTGATCTGCAATCTTCCTGGCATTCCATACTGATTGTGAGTCAACATCCGCAAGGAACAGTGACAGATGTACCCTTTTGGCGACATGGATGGCTTTGAAATATGAGTAGCGCGCTACATGAGCCTGGGCGGGGGAAGCTTGATTTTTCCTCATAAGCCGTATGAGGTGATGATGGATACATAGTAGCTGTGTGAGTTCTGGTGTCCACCAGGGTTGTGAGTAGCAGGATGGGCATCTGGATGGGGTGTTGGAAGTGATTAGATGGGTGATTCTGATAAGGCTGTCATCGAACCAGAGGTCAAGGGTGTGAGGGGAAGGGAGATGTTAGGCAGACCGGAAGGCTCAGCCTTCCATAGAAGTCTGAGTGGAAAAGGACAAGCCAAGACCCACCTCCCGCACCAGCATTGGGACGGCGCTAGATAGGTAGACACCGCTGGGGCTGCGTCCCCTCACCAAAGACATGATCATTGGAGCCCTACTCGTAACCCGTATAGGTTGCGGCCGTCCAACCGACCGGATCCTGTCTGCAGGATATATGAGGGATGACCTCTGGCTAGCTTATGAAGAGGGTTTGAGCCAAGTCGGTCAACATTGCACAAGGTTACTGAGCACTAAAGACAAGAGTCGGGAAAGTGGTGAATAGGTAACGGGACAGTATTACGGACAATGGTTAAGCAAAACATTCTATACTCCACGCTCCCGTGATGAAAGTCGCAGAAGTGAATGGTGTTGTTGGATGAGGTCGTTTGAGGAATCAGACATACCCACACTCACATACGTCACTAGTAATCTTCGGATGCTGACGGAACTATAAGATAAGGATTTGACTATGGAGAGATAATGGCCATTGGTGCGATTATGAGGACAACTCTATCTTATGCCTTCCAGCTGGCGAGTACAGGATACATCTGCAATGCTGAGAGGTTCAATAACAAAGCTGGCCCCTTTGTTGGTTGAATCATGGAGACCATCCTGCGTATGTAGTGATAAGCAAGGCTCTATGCCAACGAAGATGGATCGTGAGCAATGGACTAATGTGTGGGAGCACCGTCAGGAATAACTCATGCTGTAACAATTCGGAAGTCAAGTGAGATAACAGAATTGTCAGGGTCAAATGGTGTTCATACTTTTTGAAGAAGTTGGAGTTTGTTAGCAGATACCTAGTTAGTATGAAAACTAGATGTAGCCCGCGACTACACAGATGCGGAATAGAAATATCAAGGTACCTCCCCAGTTATTTGAACATTATCAAGCAACGGAGAAGAGATCATATCAATATAAAACCTTTACGCTAGGAAATCTTTTATCACTCTATCTACCTCTACTTTAGACATTGAACCTTCCTAGACAATCTCCGTCTCCGATGAAGATTATTGACCTGAGTTATCTCGCAATTCTTGTGATAGGCTCCCGTCTAACAGTATATTGATAGTTCTCCTTATTACCAAGGCTCACTATATGATCGAAGACGACTCATTCCTTGACTCTCTTGAGTACTTCTTCGAACCAAGACCAAAAACACCCCCCCTCTTCTTGAACACAATTCAAGAAGATATTAAACTCTACATTGACATTTTGGAATTACGAAATTCCTTACCTGAGATCCCATTCAAACCAGAAAGGCCCTGTAAACAGTTCTACATCATCCCTAGCTCTCAGCAGCTAATCCATACCTATCTCTCAAAGATAGAAGAAATTACTCAGGTGTACGAAGATTACTGCATACCCTACCCTACGTCCGACAAAGACCCAGAGATCCTGCTTATCTGGCTTAACCCGAAGTCAATTTGATAAGCATCATTAGATATTCTCCCCAAACTTGTGCAATTAAGCACAAAAAGGTTCCTCGGTGTATCGGTGACCAGACACATCACGATCACCAACCATGACTGAAGAAACTCACAACTCAAACATGATGGGTGGAGATGAAACCATTGTTCACAGTACTAGCCAGACACCGGGTCCAATAGAGGCGACCCTAACCGGAGGCCGGGTGTGACCACCCTACGATAGGTAGCTACAATCACTATCACCTTAGGCCAAAGTGTATACCGAGTGGTAACCAGAGGTGGTATGGTCTCATTTACTTAGTATATAGATAGCTGGTAAAACTAGGATAAAGACTAGGAAGCAGTTGAGTAGCCTTGGGCACTCTATTAGGCAGGGTAACCTTGCGGGAGATAATTCGCATAAGTTCAAGAGAATTATGGGAATGTTATACGGACCTCCGTGTTGACTTCAGCAGTAGACTGGAGGACTCCCGGAGCGGTTAAGGGCATAAGAGGACAAAGTTACCCCACCTTGGGAATTTGGTCATTATGCCCATGGACCCCAGTTACTCTACTGATGAGTCCAAGTTACCCTACCTTCACCAGCAAAGTCATCCTAGCACTTAGAGGTTGATTGCCTCACATTCTATGGGCTCTTAGGGGTTCTTGGGCGCACACGCATCTGCGCAGGGAAGCCCCACGCCTGTGTAAGCGTGGCCCAAAAATGCTATGGAACTTGGGCGGGTTTAGCTAACACCCCCCTCTGGCCCCGGCGTTGGGACGGCGTGTGATAGGCAGACGGCTGTGTAGTTGCTCGTTTGCTAGTTAAAAGAGGTCATTGGAGCAGCTGCTGTAACACCATATAAGTCGTCGCCGTCCGTTCAACTAAATGTCATTAGCAGGATATATCAGGGGAGTATGGGTAACCGCCAAAATGGAGGTCACGCATATATGGTCTCTCGGTCACCTAGGAGTCTATTCTAACCTACGGGTAGTAGGGTAGTCTTCCTAGTGGTACTCAGGTAGTCTCAGAAGGCCAGGGTGCTTTTGAGACGAATACCTCTGTAACCAGCCCGGATCTTCTCCGCTTGATTTGTAGCATTACTATGGGTTATTATTAGACTCTAGAGGTATAATTTTTATCACGGTAGAGTATGTCCCGAGAGGCTGGCTATGGGTAGCGCCCACTTAGCCAACCATCGGCTACATCTCACTGGGGGAGCTTGCATGTCAATTTATCACATTGGATAGTCGCGTAGATTAAATGCTGGACTGCATAGCTTGTATAGACGAAACTACCAGTGAGCAAGTGAGTCCACCACCTAGGCTTTGACTCCAGTTGTTGTCATGACAGTTAGCCACTGGCATGACTTCGATATGAAGAGTTTTTCCACCTGTGGTTGTATTGGAGATGCATTGCAGAAACTCACATCCCATTGACGGAGTTAAGTGTACCCGAGCTGGTCCGACACTTCCAGCAGGATAATTCCTGATAGAGGGTAGACCTGGGACAAACCCTAAGCAGGACAGGGTGCTCGCACAAGGTCGGAGTAGTGGTGAATGTCAAAGGCTTAAATCTGATATGTACTTAAGTTTAAGCGTTTGGCATTCTACTTCGATAACCAACTTTCCTCAAGAGAACTTATTGAGTAAAGCTTTCAGCTTAACGATATTAACTTTTACCGTTTTGATTCTTTTGAATTATTACCTCATCTTTATCTTTTACTTTGAGTGTTTGGTGGGGTCGCAGCCTTAGAGTTTACCTCTCTATAGGGTGCCCCTGTTACACCGGGCGATAGGACGACCGGCTCGATAACGGTCAAAGACGCCCACTCTAACCTTCATTTCAAGGGAAGAGTTAAACCAATTCGCCAGCCACCTTTGAGGTGTTCTGTGAAGATTTAGATACCACATGGCGAAATCCCTGAAATCCATGTACCTGGATATCGGCTGGCTATCCACCCAAGGTCAGCAACAGGGTAGGGAGTTAGGAAAACTCCAACGCCAGCTGGAACAAGGTGAATCCCTACTGGTCGAAGAATTGGACACGTTCGAGCGAGCCCTTGCAATCTTGGACCAAGAGTCCAAGGAAATTCCGGCAGAGATTGTGGGAAGAGTCCAAGCGTTCCAAGCTCAACAGACGCACCAAGAGGAACAAGCGGCACATAGCCAAGTTCAGGATGAGCAACTCCGGGACCACATCCTCAAAGAAGATGAAATCTGAGCAAACGATCAAGCCAATTACAAATCAGAATTGACATGATACAAAAAGCAACGGGAGGAGGTAAAGAGCGCTTGTAGTCAGCTACCCGAAATACTAATTCAGACACTTTATTATAGGAGTCCTCTCTGAATGAAACTCCGCCAGCGCGGTAATAAACAACCTCAATCAACGAGACAATGCATTGTAAAAGAAGGATCGAGGAACCGCATGACCTACAATGGCCGATGCTCAATCCTCCAAAACATTATTCATGTCCGGAAGGACCAGCCCAATTATATATTGAGGGCAAATGCACGCGCATCCATGTATTACTGGACTCAGGAGCCAGTTGTTTCCTGTTAAGCAAAAAACTAGTCAAATGACTCAATATCCCCTATAAAGTTCCACAAAAGCCCACAAGAATAGTGGGATTCAATGGACTTTCAAGTTCATCAGGCGGTCAAAGATATACCCGCCCTATCATATTGGAAATCAGAAATGGACATAAGTCTCCCATCTCGGCAGAAATCGCACCCACAGGACGCTTTGACCTTATCATACCTTTGGGATGATGGTACCATGAACACCACATATCGCATTTAGACGAACCGAAAAAATAGAGTTTTGGAGAGATAACATGTCGCGATCATGTTGAGGATGAGGCCTTAAAGGATCTATTTGAGTATGACGAAACGGTGGCATACGATCCAGAGGCCCAGTATGTGGGAAGAATAGAAAGAGTGGAGGAAAAGGATTCTGTGGAGTTGGCAACTCTACTACGAGAATATGCTCAGTTCAAACATTGATTTCAGCCAGAAGTGGTGGAATAAATGCCTCCAAGACGAACGTTTGATCATGCGATCGACCTTAAGGAAGGATCAGAACCTCCTTGGGGACCCGTCTACCCTATGTCACAATACAAGTTAAATACATTGAAAACTTACCTTGATGAAATGTTGGCACAAGGCAAAATTACACATAGCCAGTCACCTGCTGGAGTGCCAATATTCTTTGTACCAAAACCAGACCCTCGCTTACGATTATGTGTGGACTACCGACTACTCAACAAATTGACGATCCTCAATAAATATCCGCTTCCTTTAATGAGCGAGTTACGAGATCAAGTTGAAGGTGCAAAAATATTTACGAAGTCAGACCTTAAGGATAGTTATCACCAGATTAGGATTAGCAAGGGCGATGAATGGAAGACAGCGTTCAGAACTCGGTACAGACAATACGAGTCCAAAGTCATGCCGTTCGGATTAGGCAATGCCCCTGCGACTTTTCATCTCATGATGAACAAAATATTACGCGAAGTTCTTGACCAAGGGCTAGTGGTGTACCTAGATGACATCCTCATCTACTCCAAGATGCATGCGGAACATGTCACCATGGTGAGAAAAGTGCTTTCGCGATTAATGGAACATCAATTAGCAGTGTCCATTAAAAAATCCGAGTTTCGTGTGAAAGCTGGTGAATCTCTAGGGTATATTGTAGCAACGGACAGGGTGACAATAAGCATGAGGAAGGTGGACTCCATAAGGAAATAGAAGGTACCTAGGTTGGTGAAAGAAGTGTAAATCTTCCTTGGCTTTGCAAATTTCTATCGAAGATTCATCGAATATTTCTCAAAGATAGGCCAGCCAATAACAGAGACATTAAAAGGAGACAAACAGAAGTTCAGGTGGGGACAAGAGCAGAACATAGGGTTTGAAAAACTCAAACAGCGGTTTACGACAGCACAGATGCAGGGACATTTTTACCCGGAAGGAGACACTGTAATTGAGACCGACGCAAGCGACTTCGCACTTGTAACGACCCTCCGATAGGTAGCTACAATAACTACCACCTTAGCCCAAATGGTACAGTGAGTAGTAACCAGAGGTGGTATGGTCTCATATACAAATGGCGGGTTAACCTAGGACAAAGTCTAGGAAATAGTGGAGTACCCTTGGGCACCCTATAAGGCAGGGTAACCTTTCGGGAGAACATTCACAAAGGTAAAGAGAATTATGGGAATGTTACACAGACCTCCAAGACGACTTTTGTGGTTGACTGAAGGACTTCTGGAGCGGTTTATGGGATAAGAGGGCAAAGTTACTCTACCTTGGGAATTTGGTCATTATGCCCATGGACCCCAGTTACCCTACTAAGGAGTCCAAGTTACCCTACCTTCACCGGCAAAGCTATCCTAGAACTTGGAGGTCGATTGCCTCACATTGTATGGGCTCTTAGATGTTCATAGACACACACGCATCTGGGTGAGGAAGGCCCACACCTGAGTAAAGGTGGCCCAAACATGCTATTGAACTTGGGCGGGTTTTGCTAACACCCCCCTCAGGCCCCAGTGTTAGGACGGCGCGTCATAGGCAGACGGGTGCATAGTTGCTCGTTTGCTAGAAAAAAGAGGTCATTGGAGCAGCTGCCGTAACACCGTATAGGTGGTCGCCATCCGTCTGACTGAATGTCGTTCGCAGGATATATAAGGGGAGTATGGGTAGCCGCCAAAATGGGGGCCGCCCATATATGGTCTCTGCGGCGCCTAGGAGTCTATCTTAGCCTAGGGTAGTAGGGTAGTCTTCCTAGTGGTACTTAAGTAGTCCAAGGAGGCCAGGGAGCTTTCGGGACAAATATCTCAGTAACCAGCCGGGACCTTCTCCCCTAGATTTGTAGCATTACTATGGGTTGTCATTGGACTCTAGAGGTATGAGTCTTATCACGGTAGAGCATGTCCCGAGAGGTTGGCTATGGGTAGCGCCCACTTAGCCAACCAATGGCTACATCTCACTGGGGGAGCTTGCATGTCAAGTTATCACATTGGATAGTGGCGTAGATTAAATGATGGACTGCATAGCTTGTATAGACGAAACTACTAATGGGCCAGTGAGTCCACCACCTAGGTATTGACTCCGGTTGTTGTCATAATAGTTAGCCACTGGTATGACATTGATACGAAGAGTTTTTCCACCTGCGGTTGTATTGGGGAGGCATTACAGAAACTCATATCCTGTTGACCGAGTTAAGTATACCCGAGTTGGTCGGATACCCCCGGCAGGATAATTCCTGCAGGAGGGTAGAACTCGGACAAGCCCTGAGCAGGACAGGATACTCGTACAAGGTCGGAGTAGTAGTGAATGTCAAAGGCTTCAATCTGATATCTACTTAAGTTTAAGTGTTTGTCATTCTACTTCGACAACCAACTTTTCCTTGAGAGAACGAAAATGAGTGATGCTTCGAGCTTACCTATATTAAGTTTTACCGTTTAATTCTCTTGAATTATTGACCTCATCTTTATCTTGTACTTTGAGTATTTGGTACGGTCGCAACCGTAGAGTCCACCTCTCAATAGGGTGCCCCCATTACAGCACTTGGAGCGATCTTTCACAATTTCAGGATAAAAGACTTCACGCGACAGTATTCCATTCCCGAAAATTGAATTCAGCACAACCCAACCATGAGATTCATGACAAAGAACCCCTAGCAATACTGGAAGCGTTTATGGAAAGGAAACACTCCTTATACAGTGCGGATAAACCAATTATAGTTTAAACCAACCACGAGAATTTGCAACACTTTTTGACGACGAAACAGTGGAATCAAAGGCAAATCTGTTGGGCGCAATTGCTTGCATCGTTCAATTTCAAGATTATCTATCGACTGGGGTCCCGAAGCGGTAAGCCAGATGCATTAAGCAGATGACCAGAGTATCTTCTTGAGGAGGGAGCTGAGCACGCCCAACAATCAATTCTGAAACTGGAAGACTTTTTAATCAGCCTTGTACAAGATCAACAGGTTCAGGAAATGTTGCAAAAACGGGTGCTAGTACAATGAGCTGCGGCTATTCAAGTGATGAAAATGGCCTCCAAGGTTATATTACAGTCAAGAGGCTCCAGATTGTCTGTAGGGCACGACTTATACACTCTGGAGGACATGCTGATCCCAGCAAGGGGACAAAAGCTTGTTTGAATTGGGATCGCAATAGCAATACCACAAGGGATGTACTCTAGGATAGCTCCACGAAGCCGCCTGGCATATAAGGAAAGTATAGGAATCGGTGGAGGCATGATAGATGCCGACTATACAGGGGAAGTGAAAGTTATCATGATGAATCATGGCAAAAAGGACTATCAGGTTCCAGAAAGGGACCGGATTGCCCAAATGATCATCGAAAGGATAGATATGTCAGAAATGATGGAGGTAGACAACCTAAGAATAACCAATGGAGGAAGCAAGGGATTTTGGAGCCCGGACCTATCGCCTAAGCGGACCATTGTGGTGAAACAGGTACAACCGGTCATGTGTCAGCTATATGTGGAGAGTAGGGAAAACACCTTATTTAGGGAAAGCGATATCGGACGAAACCCATGGCTCCTCCGAGAGGAAGTTCTGTTAGCAAGACCGAAGATATCAAAAGCGCTACTACAAGAGTATAAACCGCAACTCTTGGAAGAAGTCCAAAACGCGACAAGAAACAATTTGGAATGGTTGGCTAGAGAAGCCATGCTAAAGGACCTATTAACCCATGAAAAAGAAATGCCCACAAATTGGTAGTATAAAGACGTGTTGCCCTATTTCAAAAATTGGCTATACATACCTGCCAATGATGCTCTGAAAAACAGGATCGTGAAAGGATGCCAGAACTCAAAGGTAGTGGGACATTATGGAATAGCAAAGACGATAGAAATAATTATGAGAGATTTTTATTGGAAGGGGCCCACAGAATGGATAAACAACTATTTCCAATCTTGTGACGAATGCCAGCACAATAAGTCTCCACAACATGCATGTTGATCATTACTTCAACCTCTTGAAACCCCATACGCAGCATGGAACTCTATCTCAACCGACTTCATAACTCAACTTCCAGAATCACATGGGTATACCCAAATTATTGTAATGGTCGACCAATTCACTAAGATGGCACACTTTATCGGTCTCCAAACAAATGCGACCGCAAAGGGCATCGCTAACGTTTCTCTACGCCAAGTTTGGAAGCTTCACAGTCTACCTACGAAAATTATATCCGACATGGATGCAAAATTCTGAGCAGAATTTTGGGAATCCCTATACAAGTTATTAGGGATTAAGAGGAAAATGTCGACAGCATACCACCCACAAACGGATGGTCAGACGGAACAAATCAACCAAGTGCTGGAAGATTGCTTAAGAAATTTTGTCATCTATGACCAAGATAACTGGTATCAGCTGTTATCCGTAGCTGAATTTGCGTACAACAATTCCACCACCAATGCATACGGAATGTCGCCCTTCTTCGCGAATTATGGTTATCATCCACAAACAGAATGAATGAGAGGGTGACAAGGTCAAAATCCAGGTGCCCAGTTGTATAGTCATAGTATGAATGCGATCCACAAACGAGCGATAGAAGCCCTAAACTACACCCGAGAGGCAATGAGCAAATATTACGATCGAAAGCCATTACGCCAGCAAGACTATAAAGAAGGCATCTTAGTAATGTTAAATGCAAAAAATATTTGTACAAAGCGACCCTTGAAGAAGTTGAGTCCAAAGCTCTATGGACCTTTCAAAATCATAGAAGGGAAAGGACAGTGCGCTTTCAAACTCGAAATATCGCCGACATGAAGGATACACCCCACCTTCCATGTATCACTATTAGAGCCTTATTGGACTTCCGTTTGACAAGGAAGAGAACACCCTGCATGAGAACCAGAGGAGATCGACTGTGATCTTGAATGGGAAGTTGGATGGATTGTAAAGAGCGAAATAATCTCTTATACAAGAAAGGTGCATGGTGGCAATATGCGAAAGCGCCAACTAAGGTATTTTGTGAAATGGAAGGGGTGTTCGGAAGAGGAGAACACCTGCGAACCACCTGAGAGTTTGGAAAACACTCAGGAGTTACCAGAAGGTTTTCACCAGGAAAACCCGGATATGCAGAGTAGGGCAGATGTTGAACAAGGAAGAAAGGTTTTCCTCATGTGGATAAGTAAACACATGAGGTTTTTTACCCTACCTCCTGGAGTTCAAAGAGGATTTCATTGATCTTAGAAAATGATAAAAGGAAGATGTTAAAAGCATTTGAGGACGAAGCTTGGAGAGAGGGAGCTCGTGTTAGGCATACCAGAATGCTTAGGCTTCTATGAATAAATAAAGACCTATAGTTACCCTACCTTAGAAGTCTGAGTTCAAAAGGACAAGCCAACAGCCCCCTCCCGCACCAGCGTTGGAACGGCGCTAGATAGGTCGACGCCGCCCGAGCTGCGCCCCCTCACCGAAGACATGATCATTGGAGCCCTCCTTATAAGCATATAAACGTCACGGCCATCCCTCCGACCGGACCTGTTCGCAGGATCTATGAGTGAGGACCTCTGGCGAGCTCATAAAGGTCGTTTGAGCCAAATCGGACTGCATCGCATAAGGTTACTGAGCACTAAAGACAAGAGTCGGGAAAGTGGTGAATAGGTAACGGGAGAGTATTACGGAAAATGGTTAAGCAACACATTCTATACTCCACGCTCCCGCGATGAAAGTCGCAGAAGTGAATGGTGTTGTTGGATGAGGTAGTTTGAGGAATCAGACATACACACACTCACATACATCACTAATATTCTTCGGATGCTGACGGAACCATACGATAACAATATGACTATGGAGAGATAATGGCCATTGGTGCGATTATCGGGACAAGTCTATCTTATGCCTTCCAGCTGTCGAGTACAGGATACATCTGCAATGCTGAGAGGTTTGATAACAAAGCTGGCCCTTTTGTTGGTTGGATCATGGAGACCATCCTGCGTATGCAGTGTTAAGCAAGGCTCCATGCCAACGAAGATAGATCATGACCAATGGACTGATCTGTGGGAGCACCGTCAGGAATAACTCATGGTGTTGCGATTTGGAAGCCAAGTGAGATAACAGAATTGTTAGGGTCAAATATTGTTCGCACTTTTTGAAGCAGTTGGAGTTTGTTAGCAAATACTCAGTTAGTATGAAAACTAGATGTAGCCCGTGACTACCCAGATGCGGAATATAAATATCAAGGTGCCTCCTGAGCTATTTGAACATTATCAAGCAATGGAGAAGAGATCTTATCAATATAAAACGTTCACACTAGAAAATCTTTTATCAAGCTACCTACCTCTACTTTGGGCATTGAGCCTTCCTAGACAATCTCCATCTACCATAAAGATTATTGGCCTGAGTTATCTCGCAATTCTTGAGATAGGCCCTAACAGGAGAGATAGGGGGACTGCAAGTATTAGGTCAGCGAGGAGGGGCGAGATGGGGTCCCAGTCCGTGTTTTTCCAGTTCTGACCCTTGGGGGGGAGCTTCAAGAGTCAGGTAGACAAAACAATTGAGAGGGCAGAGTGGTCTGAGCCTATAGGGGGGAGAGAGGGGTTCCAAGAGGAAAAATATGGCAATAGCGCATTATTGGCAAATGAAACATCAAGAACTGCTGGGTCATGGGAGGTGGTGAAGAGGAATCTATTCTAGACTCCAGGTGTATAGAGGAGCGAAAAGGACAAATATGAGGCTTTGTCGAAATAAGGGGAACTTATGAAGTGCTCATCGTGGGAAATGTCGCTGGTAGGGTCTGAGGAGGGATAATGGATGTTGAGGTCCCCAAGGACAAGTGTTGGAAAGTCGAGTTGGGGGAATAAATCAAGAGGAGAAACAGACCTACAGTGGCGCAATAGAGTACACATTGTACAAGCCGAACAAAGTATGTGAAGCATCAAAATGGCCCTCAGGGGAGTAAAGATTCACTGCCATGAGGTTGCCCCTATAAAAAAAACAAAGAATGTATGGAAACAACATTTAGTAGCCTTGCATGAACATATACAGCAACTCGAGGCTTAAAACAATGGGTTGGAAGGGGAAAAAAACATTTATAATTGCGAAAAACAGAAGGAGGGTTCTTTCCTTGTGGAATCTCTTGAAGAGCAACAATCTGAGGAGAACTTTGTACTGAGGTGAAAAAACTGAAAAAGTGTTTGAAAAACATTACTCCTAGCAAGATAATTATACTGAACAATGGAGAGGTTTAAACAACCAGGGTATTGGAAGGAATGGGAGAGTAGAGGGCTCTGGGTTGGGGCTGGGCTTGCCAACATTAAAGCTTTATATTGTTGTCAGTCAGTACAGGCTCACTCCAGTCGGCTGTAAGGACCATATGATAGGTAGCTACAATGACTATCACCTTAGCTCCAAAGATATATCAAGTGGTAGCCAGAGGTGGTATGGTCTAGTACACTTGATATACAAATAGCTGGTTGACCTAGGTCAAGTCCTGGGGAACAGTGGAGTACCCTTGGGCACACTATAAGGCAGGGTAACCTTTCGGGAGTAAGTTCGCATAAAGTGAAGAAAACTATGGGAATGTTACACTCGCCTCCGAGACAACATTTGGTTTCCAAAGGAGGACTTCTGAGGTGGTTAAAGGCATAAGAGGGCAAAGTTACCCTACCTTAGGAATTTGACCATTATTCCCATGGAACCCAGTTACCCTATTGAGGTATCCAAGTTACCCTACCTTCATGGGCGAAGTCATTCTGGAACTTAGAGGTCGATTGCCTCACATTCTACAAGCTCTTAGATATTCATGGCCGCACATGCATCTGCGCTGGAAGGTCCCACAACTGAGTAAGAGTTGCCCGAACATGCTATTGAACTTGGGCGGGTTTAGCTAACACCCCCTTCTGGCTCCAGCGTTGGGACGGCATGTCATAGGCAGACGGCTGTATAGTTGCTTATTTGCTAGTAAAAAGAGGTCAATGGAGCAGCTGCCAGAACTCTGTATAAGTCGTCGCCATCTGACTGACGGAATGTCATTCGCAGGATAAATAAGGGGAGTGTGGTTAACCGCCAAATATGGGGTTGAACATGAATGGTTCCTCAGGCATCTAGGAGTCTATCTAAGCCTACAGGTAGTAGGGTAGTCTTTCTAGAGGTAGTTAGGTAGTCCAAAAAGGCCAGGGTGCTTTCGGGCCCAATACCTAAGTAACCAGCCGGAACCTTCTCCCTTGATTTGTAGCATTACGATGAGGTGTCAATGGACTCTAGAGGTATGAGTCTTATCACGGTAGACTATATCCCGAGAGGTTGGCTATGGGTAGCTCCCATTGAGCCAACCATCGGTTAACTCTCACCGGGGGAGCTTGCATGTCTGATTATTGTATTGAGTTGTAGCGTAGATTAAATGATCGACTGCATTGCTTATATAGAGGAAACTACCACTGGGCCAGTGAGTCCACCACCTAGGTATTGACTCTGGTTGTTGTCATAACAGGTAGCCACTGGTATGACTTCGATAGGAAGAGTTTTTTCACCTGCAGTTGTATTGGCGATGCATTGCAGAAACTCATATCCTAATGACAGAGTTAAGTGTACCCAAAAAGGTCCGATACTTCCGGCAGGATAATTCCTGATGGACGCTAGACCTCGGACTGTCCTGAGCAGGACAGGGTGCTTGCACAAGGTCAGAGTAGTGGTGAATGTCAAAGGCTTAAATCTGATATCTACTTAAGTTGTAGCGTTTGGCATTCTACTTCAACAACCAACCTTTCCTCGAGAGAACTAATTGAGTGAAGCTTTGAGCTTAAATATATTAAGTTGTACCGTTTAATCCTTTTGAATTATTTTACCTCATCTTTATCTTCTACTTTGAGTGTTTGGTGCAGTCGCAACCTTAGAGTTCACCTCTAGATAGGGTGCCCCCCTTACATCAGCACTGGTGTTGGCGTAGAAGTGGGTACTACTAGCAACAAAAAGATTCCTGTAATGGAGAGGGTCACTAATGGAGGATTGGGCAGAAGCACTGCATTCAAGTTTTACTCCCTTGAGCTGAGTAGATTTGCTCAAGGGTGGAAGCAAGGGTCATGACGGGCTGGGGTAGCCGGTAGAGCAGCATAAGTTGATGGAGCGTGAAGGGTGAACTGGATCGGACCGCATCGGTGGCATGAGGAATGTGTGGGTCCGTAGGGGAGCGGAGAGAAGCAATCTTGCGGCAGACAGGACAGGTATTATCAAAAGAGACATGCTGGGTATTGCAGTTGATGTATTGAGGGGGCGAAGCGTTCCAGCACCCTACAACAGACATCTCAAAACCGCCATTCAGGCAGCGTTGGTTAGCATATCTGCGGGCAGAGCGGTGATAGAGGAGAGTGCAGAGGGGGCAAACTGCGCTCTCTCTTTGCATAGAGGAGCAGAGTGGCCAGAGCGCCAGCAATTCCTGCACTGAGTGGACTTGGAGGTGCCGTAGGTGGGTGCAACTGAGCAGGCAGGAGAGAAAAGCTGAATGGATTTGCCAAACCGGGAAACATGAGTTGGATTAGGAACTTTAACCACTGAGGTTGATAGCTTCAGAGCCCTCTTCGCCGGATCTGACTGGAGGAATCTAGGCCCAAATATGGGGATTTCAATAGCATTGCTCATAGATTTGAGGGGTGAGGGGAAGCGGTCAGCAGGTTAGCTGGGAAGAATTAAGAGAGGAAGGTTATGGATCAGGAGTTTGACACTTGTGGGTGCCTCTCTGAAGACCTGGAAAGGGTTATCTCCGACGGGAAGCACTGATTGAGCCTCTGCTTCATTGCATCAAACAATAGAGAGTAGGCGGTGGAGGTATATGGGTTAGCAGTGAGAGTAAGAGCACCCTTGTGGTTGACAGAAGGGGTCAGAGATAGCGGTAGATAACAATTGTCCTGTTTGAGAATGGCGGCCATGATGTCCGGGAGGGTGGCAGTTATTACAAAAGAATCATTGGGGCGAACGACATTCAGTCGGACGGACGGCGATGACTTATATGGTGTTACGGCAGCTACTCCAATGACCTTTTTTAACTAGCAAACGAGAAACTAGACAGCCCTCTGGCTATGACGCGCCGTCTCAATGCCAGGGCCAGAGGGGGGTGTTAGCAAAACCCGCCCAAGTTCAATAGTATGTTCGGGCCACCCTTACACAGGGGTGGGGCCTCCCCCCGCAGATGCATGTGCGCCCAAGAACATCTAAGAGGCCAAAGAATGTGAGGCAATCGACCTCTAAGTTCTAGGATGACTTTGCCGGTGAAGGTAGGGTAACTTGGAATCCTCAGTAGGGTAACTGGGGTCCATGGGAATAATGACCAAATTCCCAAGGTAGGGCAACTGTGGCTTCTTATGCCTCTAACCGCCCCGGAAGCCCTTCAGTCAACCACAAAGATCACCTCGGAGGCCTGTGTCATGTTCCCATAATTCCTTGACTTTTATGCGAACTTACTCCCGAAAGGTTACCCTGCCTCGTAGAGTACTCAAAGTTACTCAACCATTCCCTAGACCTTGTCCTAGGTTAACCAGCCATTTGTATACTAAGTATACGAGACCATACCACATCTGGCTACCACTTGGTATACCATTTGGGCTAAGGTGGTAGTTATCATAGCTACCTATCGTAGGGTCATTCCAAGTACCAAGGGCAACTGGGCAGAAGACCTTGGGCGCACAATGGCCAATGGGATGGCATTGGTATTTAGAGAGGAGGGACTTTATCCACACTACTAGGTACGCAGAGACCCCCATTTTGCGAGGATACTTGCCAGCTTGTTTGCGCAGACATTATCGAAACCCCCTGTAATGTCTAGGAAAGGAGCAAATACATTGAGAAAGGCGACGCTTGAAGTAGGCCGACTTCATGGGTAAGGGGGGAGACAGCTTCAAAACAACCGAGGCTGGCCAGGAAGCCAAACTGATTTGGGTGCAAGAGGCTAAGGGAGCAGGCTGCTGAGGCAAGTGGGTGGGCCAAAAGCCTCTCAAGGATTTTGGAGATGGTTTTGAGCAGAACAATGGTGCAGAAAGAAGCACCGGTGCAGTAGTCTGATTTGCCTGGTTTGTCCAGGACGATATGATTGGCCCTCTTCAGGGCTTGGGGGTAATATCCATGGACCAAGAGAGGAGTGGAGAGAGATGGAAGGAGCTGTTCATTAGCCTTAAGGACTTGCTTCCAGACAAGGCAGGGGATACCACTCGGAACAGGGGCAGAAGTGTTGGAAGACTTACGGAGTGCCGAAGAAACCTAGAATGGCAGTACAGGTAGTACTTCCTTGAACACAGGAAGGATAAGAGGTGGTGGGGTTGTGAGCCTTTGAGGGAAAAGGTGTTGCAGTAGTGTGATGTTAATTTCGGCTGGGTAGTGGTGTTTTCAAGCATGAGGAAGCGGTCAGGGCCTTTTCCCAGCACAATCTTCCTGGCATTCCACACTGATCGTGAGTCGACATCAGCAAGGATCTGTGTCCAGTTGTTAGGCGGGAGCCTATCTCAAAGTCTTGCGAGATAACTCAGGCCAATAATCTTAATTGTAGACGGAGATTGTCTTGGAAGGCTCAATATCTAAAGTAGAGGTAGATAGAATGATAAAAGATTTTCTAGCATAAACAATTTTATATTGATAAGATCTCTTCTCCATTGCTTGATAATATTCAAATAGCTCAGGAGGCACCTCTATATTTATATGCCACGTCTGGGTGGTCGCGGGCTACTTCTAGTTCTTATACTAACTAAGTACCTGCTAACAAATTCCAGCTTCTCCTGAAAGTGCGAACACAATTTGACCCTGACAATTCTGTTATCTCACTCGACTTCCGAATTGCAACACTATGAGTTATTCCTGACAGTCCTCCCACCCATCAGTCCATTGGTCACAATCCATCTTCTTCGGCATGGAGTTTGGCTTACCATTGCATAGGCAGAATCGTCTCCATGATCGAACCAACAAAGGGGCCAGCTTTGTTATCGAACCTCTCACCATTGCAGATCTATCCTGCACTCGACAGCTGTGAGGCATATGGTAGACTTGTCCTGATAAGTGCACCAATGGCCATTATCTCTCCCTAGTCATTCCATTATCATATGGTTCCATCTGTATCCGAAGAATACTCGTGACGTTTGTGAGTGCAGGTATGCTTGATTTCTCAAACTACCTCATCCAACTTCACTACTCACTTCTGCAACTTTCATCCCGGGAGCGTGGAGTATAGAATCTGTTGTTTAACCATTGTCCGTAAAAACGTCCTGTTACTCAGTGACCACCTTCGCGATTCTTGTCTTTTGTGCTCTGTAGCCTTATGCAACGTTGGCCGATTTGGCTCAAACTACTTGCACAAGCTTGCCAGAGGTCCTCCCTCATATATCCTGCGAACGGGATCCGGTCAGACCGACGGCCGCGATGTATACGGGATTTCGAGGAGGGCTCCAATGATCATGTCTTTGGTGACGAGACGCAACTACGGCGTCCTCTGCCACTGTAGTACTGTCCCAATGCTGGTGTGGGAGGCGGGTGTTGCCTTGTCCTTTTGAACTCAGACTCCTAAGGTAGGGTACCTATAGGTCTTTATTCACTGATGGAAGGCTGAGCCTTCCAGTATGCCTAACACCGGTATACCCTCTTAGCGACCTGGATGGCTTTAAAGTATGAGTTGAGTGCCGTGTGATCCTGGGTGGGAGAAGCTTCATTTATCCTCGTAAGGCACATGAGGTCATGATGAATGTGTCATAGCAGTGTGAGTTCTGGTGTCCACCAGGGTTTTGTGTAGGAGGAAGAGCTTCTGGATGGGGTGTTAGAAGTGATTAGAAGGGTGATTTTGATGAGGCTGTCATTGAACTAGAAGTCAAGGGTGTGTGGGGTTGGGAGGGATGTGGGTTAGTTCATGTGAGGTCAGCAAGGAGGAGAGTGGTGTGATCCCAGTCTCTGTTTTTCCAGTTCAGACCCTTAGGGGCCGGCTTGAGAAGTGGGATCGACAGATCGATTGAGAGGACAGACTGGTCTCAGCCTATAGGTAGAAGAGAGGGGTTCCAGGATGCAAAATATGGAATTAAAGCATTGTTGGCATATGAAATATCAAGACCTGCCGGGCAATAGATGGTGGTTAAGGGGAATCAAGTGTACAGCCCTGGTATCTTGAAGAGAGAAAAAGACAAATCTGAGGCTATGTCAAAATAGGGGACGCTTATGAAGTGTTCATAGTCGGAAAGGTAGTGGGTAGGATCTCAGGAGGGATCACAGATGTTAAGGTCCCCCAGGACAAGTATTGGAAAGTCATGTTGCGTGAATAAATCGAGAGGAGAAACTGACCTACAGTAGCTATCGGCAATAGAGTACGCATTGTACAAGCGAAACAAAGTATATGAAGTATCAAAAAGGCCCTCACTCCAGTGAAAATTCACTACCATCAGGTCACCCCTATCAAAAAACAAAGAAAGTATAGAAACAACATTTAGTAGCCTTTCATGAATATAAACAGCAACTCTAGGCTTAACAACATCTGTGGAAAGGGGAAAAAAACATTTATAATTGTGAAAAACAGGAGGAATGTTGTTCCAGAGTGGAATATCTAGAAGAGCAACAATATGAGGAGAACTTTCTACCAAAGTGAAAAACTTAAATGAGTTTGAAAACCATTACTGCTACTGAGACAATTATGCTGAACAATGGAAAGATTTAAACAACCAGGGTATTGGAAGGAATGGGGGGGTAGAGGGCTCTGTGTTGGGGCTGGGCTTGCCAACATTAAAGTTCCATATTGTCGTCGGTCAGAGCTGGCTCACACCAGTGGGTACTTGTGTTAGCCTGGAAGAAGGTTCTACCAGCACCAAAAAGATTCCTGCAAGAGAGGGGGGCAGCAAGTGAGGATTGGGCAGAAGCACTAGATACAAGATTGACTGTCTCGGGCTGAGTGGATTCGGTTGAGGGTAGGAAGCAAGGGCCATACCTGGCCGGGGTTGCTGGCACAGCAGAATGAGTGTGTGGGCCCTGAGGGGTGGCCTGGAGAGGGTTCGCATCTGAGGCATCGGGTATGTGATGGTCCCTAGGGGAGCAGAGAGAGGCAAGAAACTCACGGAGGAGTGGATAGCAACCGTCGAATGAGGCAGACTGGCCATGGCAATTGACAAGAGGGGAGGTTAGGCATTGCAGCACCCTAAAACAGACGTCTAAAAACCCCCCTTTGGGCAACTTTGGTTTGCACATCTGTGGGCAGAACGGGAAAGGAGGAGAGTGCAAATGCGGCAAGCTTGAGCCTCCACTTTTTACAAAGGAGCAGAATGACCAGAGTGCCAGCACTTCCTGTAGTGAGTGGACTTGGAGGGGGAGTAGACGGGTCCGACGAAGGGGGCCCAAGAAAAAAGGCAAATTGATTCACCAAACTGGGACACATGAATTGTGTAAACTGCCACAACCACCATGGTTGTCAGCTTCAGAGCCCACTTCACCAGATCTTACTATAGGAATCTAGCCCCAAAAATGGGAACATCAAGAGAGTTGCTGATAGATTCGAGAAGTGAGGGAAAGAGGTCAGCAGGTTCGATCGGGAGCATTGAAAGAGGATGATTATGGATGAGGAGTTTGACACTTGTGAGTGCCTCTCTAAAGACGTGGAAAGGATTGTCTTCAACCAGTAAGCTTTAATTGTGCTTCTTCCTCATTGCATCAAAATATGGAGAGTAAGCAGACAAGGGTGTGTATGGGTTAGCAGTCCGAGTGACAGCACCATTGCGGTTGACAGGAGCAGTGGGAGATATGGGTAGGCAACAATTGGCTTCTTTGAGAACAGCAGCCATGATGTCTGGGAGGGGAGCAGTTCAAACAAATGAATTATTGGGGAGGGTCGGGGAAGTTCACCTGGCAAAGAAACCACACTGTGCGCCTAGAAGTGCTGCGGCTCCTTTGATGACACTACTCTTGCTGGATGCAGCCACGTGTGCTGCAGTGGCGTTTTTCTTGCCCTTATTGCCCTTCCTGGTAACCTGTGCCCAGGTGGCTTCTTGAGGCTACGGGGGATCAGAGACTATGAACCCTGGTGGAGAGCTAGTATGAAAGAGTGGGGTGGCTGGGTAGCGTTTGGAGTAGAGTTTGGCCTCCACTGATTGCAGGTAGTGTCAGGTGAAGAGGATGGTGGCTTGTGGAGAGTCTGGGTGGCCCTTGGCGTATGTGTTTGGGTTGCCATACCACTTTTCCTCCAAAAGGAGAGGAAAGTCTGGGGCAGTAACAGAACGAGAGGTCAGCTGAGTCACGAGTTTCTTTTTCTGCTAAGCTGATTTGGCTGGGACAGTAGGAGCAGTGGGTGTGGGGTGTGGAGAGGCTTGGATCGAAGAAGGAGCCGCTTGTGTATCACAATCGGAGGAGAGAGCAGCAACTCAACAGGAGAGGTCCTTGAGGATGCCTCGAGGCTGGATGATGCTGGTGGTAAGGTGGTGGCTGAGCAGATCTCCTGGGCAGAGGTGAGGATCTCAATCTGGCCAGTGAGGAATGTAACTGAGGATTCTAGGTCATTTACCATGGCAATCAGCTGGGCAAGAAGAGGAGTGAGCGCTAGTTGACTGACGGGGAAATTGTGGGTGGGAGTGTTGTAGACTGTGGGGAAAGAAGCTGGGTCAAGACGGGCAAGCCTGGTAGCGTGCCCAAGGATATTAGCGACATTGCTAGCCTCGTCAGAAAGGGAGGCATGACTGGACTGGGAAGAGAAAGAGCGCAAAATTGGGTCGACCCTATTGTCCTGGAAGAAGGAGGAGGAGGAGGCAGGGTCTTGAGTCGACGCTGGCCCTGCATCTGTGGAAGCGAGGGGGCTAGAAGACATTAGGACAAGGCAACCAGGCCAGTCTGGATGACTAGGAAATTGTAAAGAGAGAATGCAAAGTCAAGCTACCAGTTTGAATTTTTATGAGTAAAAATCCTCTCAGGAAAGTTGAAATATATATTTCATCTGAAAATGAAGCCCAAGAGAAGAGCCAAAATAGGTATATCGTGAAGAAATAAAAACCAAATACTGCGGTTTGACTTGGTCAAATGGGGTAAGAATTTTAAGCCTGAGGTGAATACAGGGCATGGAGCATGTGCTATCTTTGCACCTTAACAAATGCATATCATTTAAAAAATAAAATAAAATAAAAAGTCTTCGTAGTTAGACATGAACTATCTCCTCTACATCTCCAGTGATTGAAATCTCAATACTAAGGGAAATTATTGTAGAATCCACCCCCACCTTCTCCACTACTCATAGCTTCATTTCCTAGGAGGGTGAATGCCTCTACCCGCCCTACCCCTCTCTTCCCTTCTCATGACCTTGCCACTGGGAAGGGCCTATTCTATGGGATTGATGGTTAACTCCTCCCTCCCCCACTCCGCCTCACTTCACATTCTCACTGAGCAATCGCACAGTCTGGTTTCACTCCTCTTGCTTCATTGCCGTTCACCCTTGCTGTTTTCCAAGCTCTTTGCAAAGGACCTCTCCGTTTTAATACCATGGCCCTGTCACAGAACTCTGAGGTTTTGAACTCCATGGCCTCATCCCTCGTCTCCCTTTGGAAAGGCACCAGCCGCAGCTACTCCGGTCACTCATTTCTAGCGTGTGGGTCTACCTCTCCTCTATCCCCCATCCTGGTTTTTGTCCTGTTGCTTGGTTACAGCTATATCCACTCCCTCAACTGGTATCTTACTACCCGTGCCCTATCCTCACCTGGCTCACACTCTACTGCTGCCTCCCTCATGGCTGACCATCAATTCCTATATAAAAACATGCCTCAGTTACACTCGTCCTTCTGGCAATCGCTAATGCCACCTCAGCACACTCTCTGGGGAGCCCCTTGTGGTTCCGATCACCTGACCTCCACCTGCCCTAGGCCCAGTTTGTACCCAGCACTGCTCCAGCATGCAGGTCCATACTACTACTTCTTTAGCTCAGGCTGACCTGTGACAATAAATAATCTCATCTTTCCTTTGTTGGGGTTCATTCATTCCTTTTGTTCAACCTTTGAGATGTCGCTCAGTGTTCTCCTCTCCTTTCTTCTTGCTTCTTTCCTTTCTGTTTCCTTTTTATGTAAGTGTATGTTCGTAGAATTTAGTTAGGCAATAGGAGAGATGTGCAATTGGTCTGATATCAGAGGGACTTAGGGGTTTGTATGTTTCCTGAGGTCAGGAGTAAATGGTTTTTGTTGACCATGGCAGTGTACTGTCTTTGTACCTTAACAAATACATATGATTTAACAAAATAAAAAAATAAAAAAAGAAGTTACAGTAGTTAGACATAAACTATCTTCTCTACACCTCTGGCGATTAGAATCTAGACACAATAGGAAATCATCGTCAGATCAGTCCACTCTGCCTCTCCTCCCTCTTTATGGCCTCTGTCTAGCGGAGTAATGCTGGGCTCCCCTCCTCTCCTCTTGGGGCTTTCGCTCCCTCCTCTCCAGAGTTCATGTTCTTGTTTGTCCTTAGAGCCCGCTCATGAAGTTTGGTTCTCCCCCTTACCCTACACTTCCTTTCGCACCTCCCTTATCATTATGCATAGTCGGCAACCCTCCCATCATCGTCAATCTTTGGTTGTAGTCTCAAGCTATTAGTTAAGTAGAGGCCCCCGGTGGCTCTGTTTCCCTGGTATTTCACCATCTCCTGGGATCTCGGCTGGCATGATCAGTTCATTCGAAAATTGTGATCTTACTTCAGTCAGCGGTTCTCATACTTCTTGGTGTCAATTCTACCCTCCTCCATCCTCCTTACTGGTCTTTGGCCTGTTGCTCAGTTAATGCTACAATCTGCTCCCTCAGCTGGTACCTTACTACTCCTTATCTAGAATCCTACTACCCTATCCTCACGAAGCTCGCATCCTACTGCCACCTCCCCAGAGGTCAACCATTTGTCGCTATACAAAAACATGCCTTGGTTATGCCCATCCTTTTGACTCTCACTAATGCCATTTTGTCACGTCCTCAGAGGAACTCCTAGAGGTGCCCTCTGTTCTCTCCCCACCTGCACTGGGCCCTGTTTGTACCCCAGCATCTCTCCGTCAGGCCGGTCTATACTTCTACTTCCTTAGCTTGAGCTGATCTGCAACGAAAAATTGCTCACTCTTTCCTTTCTTATGAATTCATTCATCTCTTTTGTTTATCTTTATGATGTGGCTAGGAGTTCTCCTCTCCTTCCTGCTTGCTTCTTCCTTTTCTTTCCCCTGTAGGTACATGTACTTGCGCATTGCAAAAGTTTCCGGAAATGTGGAAAAGAGCTTGGCACCTGGGCACTAAATATGCACACCAGTCAACGGTGTGTTTTTGGATTGTCGCGTATGATAACCACAACTACAGTAACAACCATGCCACGGAATCTTGTGAAAAGAGGTGAGTACAAGCAGACTTAGGGAGGATAAAATACTAATAGACCTTAGGAAAAGAAATATCGCCCCAGAGGCGTGCGGTCATTATTGCCTATCGAAGCCTCCCCAAGCCATTAACCTACAAGCAAATCAAGCAAGAAACCAGTGTTTCAATTTCCACCGCCAATGACATCTGGCATCATGCTGTTGACAATGCACGAGAAGCACATCAGGTTGCCCTCCTCACTAGTGCTTCTCCTGGCCTCATAGCTCCTAGCCCTTCAATAATTCCCGTCCAATTGTTACCTGCATCACCAACCCCTGAAACTTCTGTCGCGCTACCCCTCCCTCTACCACCCAGGCAGTGTCTCCCAACCCTAGCTGTTGCTATTCCCACCAATAATATACCGGCCAGTGAGGAACCTTTTACCCTACTGGAGTTGATTGATAGAGCTTGCCTGAACCCCAAGAGCCGTTCCGGGAGGCCAGCTAGCCTCACTGTGGAAGATAAGGACTGGCTGGTGAAGACTGTGAAAACAGGATTCAAAACACGGCGTATGAAGTTAATTGATATACGCCGGGAGGCTGGCTTACAGCATGTAAGTAACTCTACAGCTTTTAGAGCCTTGCTTGAGCGTGGTATTCATACATATAGAGAGGAATTTAAACCTATCTTAGATGCTGAAAATAAAGCAAAACGCTTGGTATGTATGACGAATTTATTATAGTATTTTACATATATCTTGATTCCGCTAATACTAAGACAATGAACTCTATAGATATACTCTACGGGAACAGAAAACTGGAGAGCGGCAGAGGAGTGGGCAAACCTCATCTTCGCAGATGCGATGTCTATCGAGGTCAGCGCAGTCTTTGGTATTAGCATTGTATGGAGGGAGAAGGCAGAGAAGTAGCACTCCAACTGTGTCGGTGCCAAAAAAAAGATTGCTCAGTCATGTGTTGAGGAGCAATTGGGTGGGACTGGAAGGGTCCTTTCTTTATCTGGTTGACCGAAACCAAACAAGAAAAGGAGGAGGCTAAAAAAATAATCCTTGAGTATAACGAGAAGTGTAGAAGGGAGGAAGATGCATTGAATAGAGCTTGGAGGAATAGTAGTGAGTGGAGGGAGCTACGGGAAGGAGAGCTCAAGGCAGCTCAGGAAGTGTGAAAAATGGCTAAGAACATGGGAAAGAAGGCGAAAACAAAACAGACCTGGCGGTCTAAAAAATTTAAAATTGAAAAAATAAAGATAAGAGATGGAGGAGGTATAGATTCCTGGCGGTATGTGGCTTGTGTTTGTCGGCCTATCCTGTGGCCAGCTTACCTAGAAAGACTATTGGAAAATCCTACCTTAAGCCTATTATTGATGGAGGATAACGCACCTTTGCATAACTCCAACTTCATCAACTCTGAACGGGAGAAGGAAGGAGTAAAGAAGATTGAGTGGCCTCTGAACTGACCTGACTTTAATCCTATCGAACACATCTAGGGAATTATGAAGGCTAGGATTCTAAGACGGCGTGGGGAGGAGCAGGTTATGTGTGCTGCTGAGATGCGAATAATTCTCAAGGAGGAGTGGGACAGAATTACGATTGAGGAGATCACTCATGAGGTTGCTAAATTACCATCTATTGTTGCTAAACGTATTCTACAAGATGGGGGTAATAAGTTTCAAGCCTAACATAGTTTTCTTTCTTTCATCTTGTTTTCCTATTTCCTGCCATTGTCATTTTTGTTACTTTTTTCATTTTTTTGCTCCCGCCAAGATGCCAAGCTCTTTTCCACATTTCCGGAAACTTTTGTACTGCGCAAGTATGTTCATGGGATTTAGTTGGGCGATAGGTGAGATATGCAGTTGCTCATATACCAGAGGGACTTGGGGGTTTGGATGTTTCCTGGGCCATGGAGGAAAAGGTTTTTATTGTCCATAGCTCCATGCTGCATGCTGTCTTTGTACCTTAAAACAAAATTTATATAAATTTATCTTTCTTTTTTTTCAAAAAAAAGGTCAGAGTAGTTAGACATGAACCATCTTCTCTACACCTCTGGCAATTGAGATCTCAACAGCATGAGAAATCATCATCCGATCCACCACCCCCTCTGCTCTCCCATGATAGCTTTTTCCTACGGGATTAATGCTACCCCCCCCTCCTGTCCTCTAGGGCCTTTGATCCCTCCTCCTAGGTGTTCTAGTTCTCATTCATTGTTGACTCCTGCTCATGAAGTTCAGTTCTCCCCCTTACTCCACACTTTCTTTGCACCTCAGTTAAGTTTTGCACAACCTGTCATCCTCCTCTAACTTCGTTTACAGTTAGTGCTCCTGTTTTCCAAGCATGTTGCCAAGTGCCTCTCCATTTTGATAAGTTTGTGCCCTTTTGGGGAAAGATTTAGTTAGTAATTCACTTCCTTCCCTTTCTTCTTGTTTTCAGAAAAGCATCTGCTCCAATTACTCTCGTTGCTCGTTTCTAGCATTTGTGTCTACCTCTCCTCCATCCTCTGCTCATTTCTTCATTTCATTGCTTAGTTACAGCTACAATCCGCTCCCTCGGCTGGCACCTTACTGCCTCCTAGCTGTCACCCTACTGCCTTGTTTCTACCCTGTTTGGCACATCGCTGCTGCAGCCACCCCCTCTGTGAGCCCTGCTATGATGATGCCTGCTGGCCTCTTCCTTCCTCTCAGCTCGCACCCTACTCCTATTCTAGCAGGGCTTGGCCCCGTTTCCCTCTTCCTATCTGGGGCCCCATGGCCCCAGGTCCTAACAGCAGGTCTACACTTTTACTTCTTTAGCTCAGGCTGATCTGCGACACCTATCTGTTACTATTTATAGGGGCTAGGAGTAGTACTTCCTTTTGTTTTATTTTTGTAATGTCACTATGTGTTCTCCTCTCCTTCCTACCTGTTTCTTTCCTTTCTCTTTTCCTCTTATGTACTTGTATGTTCGAGGGACTTAGTTAGGAGATGGGCAAGATGTGTGGTTGGTCTCATTCCAGAGGGACTTGGGGGTTTGGGTATTTCCTGAAGTTAGGAGGAATTGGTTTTTGTTAGCTATACATCAGCAAAAATACTAGCCTGCATGCTGTGCGTCCTATGCGTCAGACGCACCTGACGCACAGAACGTCAATCACAAATCAGGACGCACTAGGCGCACACCTAATACTCAGGACGCACCAGGCGCACACCTAAAACTCAGGACGTACTGGGCGCACACCTAACACTCAGGACCCAACCAGATACAGCACCTAATCCTCAGGACGCAACCAGACGCAGCACCTAATCCTCAGCACGCAACCCGACGCAGCACCCAAGCCTCAGGAGGCAACCAGACGCAGCACCTAATCCTCAGGACACCACCAGACGCAGTACCTACTCTTCCTGAGATACCTGAAATAAGCGAAGGGTCCCCCCTTTACCTGTTTTTGACCTTGGTCACCCGGGTCACAATATATTTCACATCATGGAAAAGTATTAAATTTACTACTAATAGTCTTCTATCCTTCTAATATTCAGCTTATTGGACCGCACCCGCTTCACCCCCCCCCTTCCTCCCTCCCCTTCCCCTCCCAGGACCTTATAGCTCCATGGAGAATTGCCGCCTCAGATCCCCCTTTATACCGGCATGTAGCTAGCGTCGAGCCCAGGAATTAGGTGTCTTCAGATCTGGGATCGGCCTCGCAGTTGTGGAGGAATCTGGCATCGAGTACTGGGATCACCAGAGTACCTAATTCTAAAGACCCCGTCCAGAGTAGTTAACGACTTTATGGATATTGATGCGACAGAGACTAACCTTATACCCCCGTGTAGCTGACGCCAAGCCCAGCAGCCCTATGCCTTCAGAGCCGGGATCGGTCAAGTGGTTGTGGAGGAATCTGGCATCGAGTCCTGGGATCGCCAGATTACCTAATTCTAAAGACCCCCTCCAGAGTAGTTAACAACTTCATGGATACCAATGCGAGGGGGACATAACCTATACCGGCATGTAGCTAACGTCAGGCCCAGCAACCCCGTGCCTTCAGATCTGGGATCGGTCAGGTGGTTGTAGAGGAATCTGCCATTGAGCCCTGGGATCGCCAGCATCCCCTCTTACCCTTCCCAGGACCCCCCCCCAGAGTAGATAGCGATTTCATGAGTATTGATGTGACAGGGACGTACCTTATACCGGCGTGTAGCTGGCGCCAAGCCCAGAGACGCCCAGGTGATGGATTCAAAGTCGGTGCAGCGGTTGTGGAGGAATCCACCATCGAGTTCAGGATTAGTAAAGACAACAGACCACTGTCAGAAGGAGGGCGAACTCCATGAATACTAGTGCGCCAGAGACGTACCTTATACCATCGTGTAGCTGGCGTCGAGCCCAACAACGTCCAGGTGACAGACTCGAGATCGGTCCAGTGGTTATGGAGAAATCCGCCATCGACCTCTGGGATCGCCAGCATGTGCACTCAGGCTTCCCATGACCCCCCCCCAGAGTAGATAGCAACTTCATGGGTATTGATGCGACAGGGACGTACCTTATACCGGCGTGTAGCTGGCGTCAGGCCTAACGACATCCAGGTGACAGATTCAAAATCGGTGGAGCGGTTGTGGAGCAATCTGCCATCGAGCTCTGGGATCGCCAGCATCCCCTCTCAGCCTTCCAAGGACCCCCCCCCCCAGAGTAGATAGCGATTTCATGAGTATTGATGCGACAGGGACGTTCCTTATACCGGCGTGTAGCTAGCGTTGATCCCAGCAACCGCCTGGTGTCAGATCCTGGATCGGAGGTGTAGTTGTAGTGGAGTACTCTGCAGGATGCCCGGGAATATGGATGTTGAGGGTGATGATAAGACAACAGTTTGTCACGTTGCATGTGAGGCTAAGTGCTGAGAAACCATCCTGAACTACACCAAGAAATATTCAGGGGTACCCCTGAAGGAAGTCTCTCTCAGTGGTAAATCCTGATAAGCAATAGTATTGAGGGACGAGTCTGGATGCACAGGAGGCAGAGTTGCTTTGTCTCATATGTCAGGACGGAATGTAGTGTATCAGTTTGCCTCCAGATGCATGGAATTTGAGCAGAGGTTGCCAGGAAACACAGGACGCACAGGACGCAGGGGATGCAGGGAACGCAACTCGGGACGCACAGGACGCTCGAGACGCAGATTCAAGGTCGCGTGTGTCAGGACGCAATGGTGCCGTATCTGACACAGGGTAATCTTTTGCTGATGTAGCCTTGTGCTGCATGCTATTGTTTGTATCTTAAAACAAATGCATTTCATTTAAAAAAAACCAAAGAACAAAAAAACGTCACAGTAGTTAGAACTCTTCACACCATCATCTAAGTACTTTCTTACACTATACTTTTATAACAAATTCTTTTCCTCTTCCTCTCACTTGTATGCAAGCAACCTAGTTCTATAATGAGAGACCTCACCCTCTCCATATTATAAGATAGTGGGGCCAGATACAAAGAAAACTATAAAGATAGTCTTATGTGAATACCCTTGTACACCTCTCTCCCTGTAACAATCCTACCCTAGAAGGGTTGGTTATGCAACAGGTAACGAAGTACTTATGTGAAAATCTTGAACTATCTTTATAGTTCTCGTTAGTTTAGGTATGTGAGAGTGTTATTCTTTCCGAGATTAACCTATAATATCTTCTTCCGTTCTTAGACTATCTTCTAGTCTTTGTATCTCACACCAATATCTTATTGGGGAGAGATGGGGAGAGAACTTCTTCGTATCTTGATCTCTTCTCACTTGAGAGAGATGTGAGACTGTCCTTATCTTAATAAGGTTGTGGTTGCTCTGACGCTAAGAGCTAGGTTGCTTGCATACAAGCGAGCGGTAAAGGTAAAGGTAAAGTCAAAATTATATTGTAAGAAAGTACTTAGATGGTTGCGTGAAGAGCTCTAACTACTCTGACCGAGTCTCCTCCTTATATGGACTCTTCACGCCAACAACCCTCACCCTGGTGACTCATAACTCAAGTCACACAGTTCTATGACTCATAATGAGTCATGCCCAAAATCCATCAGATGACTCCTATGAGTCACTGCGCAACATACCGTAAACCAATCATAAAACATAAAGCATATCAGGTGCGCAAAGTACGTCACCTGTGTGAAACTCGTGACTCATAATGTGAGTCACGCGCAAAAGTCATTACATCATTATGACTCACAACCGTGAGTCATAGAAACATCAACCAATCATAATATAACGATGACACACAAGTGCGAGTCATGTGAGAACTATGAGTCAACTGACTGCATAGCATGAAACATACCTTATGACTAATAACTATTAGTCATATGAACAAAGACTATAAGATAGTCAGAAGGATAATATATGCAAGTTATTACCTGTTGCATATTAACCCTTACTGGGTAGGATTGTTACAATTTTCTTGAGAAAGGAAAGACAAAGGAAACCAGATATGAATAAAAGAAACCTCATTGAAAGACCAAGGTGTTTCATTTTGCCAGGCCCGGCCCCTGACAGGCAGGAGGGTTCATCCTATCACCAAAAAATTGTCTTGTCTTGTCATAAGAGGAAAGGCCCAAGTGTACCAATCATCTGAGAAAAACTATTACTAACTGGTTGCATAGTGAGATAAGGGGGCAGTGCAATATCAGCCCTAGTTGTTAAGACCCCAGCTGGGAGATGAAAGTGTTCAACTAGTTAGAGGTGAAGTGGAAGCAAAGATTACAGCAACCTCATCCAGCAACTAGCTCTCTGGGGCTAACTGCGAGAGGGGGGGAGGTGAAGTGAAGCCACAACCAAGATCGGCAGCACAACAGTGTTGCCTAAGAAGCAGAAGTCATGTTGTTGTCTTTATCCCACAAAGATGCCCAAGCCTATGGAGCCCCAAAGGTTCAGCAAGTGAGATCATAGGAGTTGCAATGGTGTTTAGCCCAGACTCCACCTGCTTAAACAGAAAGGCAAAAAGCCAAGTAGGAAAATTGCTGAGAAGGAGCTTGCAAGTACTCGTACATTACTGTACTCATATGTCTACAGTGGCACCCCACTATAACGAATCTTAGATATCAGGTAATTTTTATTTGTAATAGCAGATTGTTCAGGAGAGGGATCTACAGGAAATCATGAATAATGAGTAAGCAATTGTGAAGAATTTTAAAATATGAATAAGGTAAAGGAAAGTATGGTTCCGGAAGGCAATACTCTTTACCGGCTTTCTGACAAAAAAACTGACAATTTGCATGTAACACCAAGTGTAACACCTTCAAATTATTTACCCTAGTCCAGAAATATTTGTCAGCTGAACAAGAAATACTACTCTGGGTGATAACTTATATTTTATGTAAATAATATTACAATTCTCGCCCTTAGTAAAATATATATTAATCTATTTCTGCCATACTTCCTGTGCTTTCTTTTATTGTGTATTCTTATCTTCAATTGTTCAAGATATTCCCTCTTTTAAAAAATATATAGCTACATGATACTCATCCTATCATCATATATCTGAGTCCACCTTACGGGTATATTATAATAGGTTCATCTTTCTTTATCTGAATAATAGCTAAAAGTACTTCTTTTCTGATAAAAATTAGACAGACTAAACTTAAGGTGAATACAAAGCCTTCTATTATATATAATCTGCATATTGGTTATAGTCTTTTGTCTTTAGGGAAGTTGTCTGAATCTGTAAGGCTATTATATTCTGTAACTCACTTTTTTATTATTTGAATTTTGGTTGTAGGTCTTCAACCCTAGGGATCCCATGAAATCTGGGAGGTGTTACACTTGGCGTTACAGGAAAAATCGTCACTTTTTTTGTCAGAAAGCCAGTAAAGAGTATAGTCTTCCGGAACCATAGTAAGAAAAGTGGATTACTTCTCATACACTCAAAGACTCACTTGCACACAATGGTCTCCAATATAGAAGGCCAAAAAGGTTTAACTCAAACGCAGAAATATGAGTTATGCCTCCTATCAATCCTGTTATCCTGATATGAAATTGGCGATGCAAGATGGATGTCCATTAGCATTGCCAAGCCGCTCTGAGTGCTTGAGGGGCTGGAAAGATTGAGCTTATAAGGGAAACCCTAATGGTATAAACCACGAAGCCCTTATTTCTAGTAGGACCTGACTCTCTATCCCTCTCAATATGATCATAGCTTTAGTCAAAGATACACAAATCTGCCCCACCAGTCACCAGCTGTCTATTATAGCAGATTAAATATGTAGGGGAAGAGGGGTGAAAAATCTGAAAAATCCATTTGTGTTTGTGACCTGAAAAAATTCATTATAGCGGGAATAATTGTATGAGGGATCCGAACCCCCCAGAATTCCTTCGTAATAGCCATTTTTTCACTATAAAGGGGTCTATTATAGCGGGGTGCGACTGTACTTGTACCGTACTAGTACGTGTACTGCACTTGGACCCTGAGGATTGAATTCCTGGGTAGGGATTGTATCAGGCACCTACCGCATTGAATCCCCGGCTGCGAGAGCACTCGGATGGAGGGAGGGAAGAGAGTACGGAACGGAACATCACGGGCGATGATTTAGATCCTGTGCCACGAAGATCTTTTCGTTTCATAACTCTAGAGCCAAAGTTATCGCAGTGAGACATTATATTTTATACTCGTCGTTCACCCAACCAATCCTCACTACCGCTAGGTCGCAATCCTGCACGGAGCCGTTAAAATCCTTTTCCAGAAAGAGAACAGCAGTGGGAAGCACACCCTTCCTTTGGTCGAGATCTACAACGGTTACCCGGGCGCCTGCTCGGTAATAAGCCATGCGGTAATGAGCTAAAGGTTGACAAACTTGTGGAGTGTAGTAGGGTACGGGCAACCACCCTACGGTAGTTGTGTTGTGGAGAGCATAGGACGGCGTTGAGGGTAAACCACTGGTTGCGCACACATGTTTGTTAGTCCTTTTAGTTAGCAGCGGCGCGCATCTGAGAATAAACAAGTTCTCTCTCACATCCACCACGTCCACCATCCAACAAAACTGACGTTGGGTAAGCCCGATACTCTATTAGGGTTTAGTAATGTGAGCGAGAAATGAATAGCCTTCCTGTCTATGAGAGAATAGAGTTTAGTTTAAGGAAGTAAAGAACAGAAACTATTGTTGACTGGAAGGTTGCAACCAAGTCAAAGTCTTCTAACCCGACTCGCTTAAGTGCTGCCCCCTGCTCGCCTTGCGCGGTGCTCGCAACGGAGGGAATGATTGTACTCGGGTGTAAGGGTATTTCGGGCGCGGTGACACAAGGCCTCAGGCCGGTGGCCCCCAAGGCTAGAAGGCCAATTTGGGAACATGAATAGGGGCATTCAAGCCCTCAACAATGGTAAACAATATACCCAGAAAATACATCACGAACATTTTCAAGAGCAAAACATAAAGCTAACCGGAGTTCGTGAGCGAAACCCAGAGGGTGTTAGACACCATGAGACAACCCGCGATAAGCGTATCAGGATTGTTACGCTACGTGACGATGCGGGCTGGAGCTGGACAAAGATTGGGCAACATCTCCATATTGACCGCCGTACCTGCCAAAAAGTGAGTAGTCTCTCTGATCTTAACAGTGTAAAGAAAGTTAGCTAAAAGCTGCAGATATACCAACGAATGAGGGAAAAAGGCACACCATCAAATACCCTGCGAACTGGTCGTCATCCAATTTTTAATGAAGGTGAACGGCAGCGGTTGGAGGAATTTGTCACACGAGATGCAAGAACATGTCGTCTGGGGTGGGATGAGATCTGTCTCGAGATGGTGTATGCCTGCTGTCCTAGAACAGTAAAAACTGTCATGAAATCGATGGGGTACCACCGGCGTGTACCCCGACGGCAATTCGCCATCCACCCAGCCAACAAACCAATCTGTGTTGCCTGGTGCCGTGAACGGCTGGGTTGGGGGTTTGAAGACTGGCTGCGGATCCTGTGGACTGATGAGTCTACATTTTCGACGGCAGGATTTGGAAATCGGCCCTGGGTGACGAGAAAACCCTCCGAAGAGTACCATCCCGATTGCGTTGATTAAACCTTTGAGTCGGGCCGTAAATCTCAGATGATTTGGGGAGGGTTCTGCGGGACTATTAAGTCCAAGTTAGTCTTTATCCCCAGCAACGCGAAAGTTGACTCCTCCCTCTATGTCACGACCATCATGTATCCCCATCTAGTGCCATTCTAGCACCGCTACTGTGAAGCTTACAGGTGGGGATCAGTTATGGAGGATGGGGGCCCGGGACATAAGGGCTTTGCCACCCAGTACAGGCAGCGGAATGGGATAGAAACAATACGCTGGCCAGCACAATCACCTGATTTGAACCCGATTGAGGCCCTTTGGTTGGACATGGAGAATGAGCTTGGCGAAACCTGGGGTA
>Ga0307509_10001131_pt1 | contig 45778 bp, 54 predicted proteins | sample 10_EM_MG_FD_202245 | JGI IMG/M metagenome (GOLD analysis project Ga0307509, IMG submission 202245) | Populus trichocarpa ectomycorrhiza microbial communities from riparian zone in the Pacific Northwest, United States - 10_EM | ecosystem: Host-associated > Plants > Roots > Unclassified | place... | reverse complement strand
GTGACTCATAACTTGAGTCACGCGGTCCTATGACTCATAATGAGTCATGCCCGAAATCCATCAGATGACTCCTATGAGTCACTGCGCAACATGCCGTAAACCAATCATAAAACATAAAACATATCAGATGCGCAAAGCGCGTCCCCTGCGTGAAACTCGTGACTCATAATGTGAGTCACGCACGAAAGTCATTACATCATTATGACTCACAATCGTGAGTCATAGAAACATCAACCAATCATAACCTAACGATGACACGCAAGTGCGAGTCATGTGAGAACTATGAGTCAACTGACTGCATAGCGTAAAACATAAACATATATGACTCACAATCGTGAGTCATAGAAACATAAACATACCTTATGACTAATAACTATTAGTCATGTGAAATCTGCCTTGCTTAGTCACGATTTGTGACAACCAGACACTGTTTCAAACCAAAAATTCAAACTATGGTAATTGAGTCACAGACTTGTAGCCATTGTGATATGAAAATCAAGTACCCACCTTGCTGAAAACCCAAATATGACACATCACCCAAAGGTTTACTTTCAATAGCTGTAGTTGTAAGCACCACAGTGGGTGTATGGTGCGAATCGTCTAAAGTGTGTACCAGTGGGAGTGCAAAATGTAATGCTTTATGTCATTAGTGACAGTTTTCCTAATTATGCAATAATCTATTCTGAAGGCCTCTCGTTCCAGTCTCACAGTAATCCTGGTTTTTGTACTATTATTTTCATTTTAAACATTGTGATAGAAACTATTGTCATTGGCAATATTTATTACTATTGGGCTCTAAAGTGTTTAATTTCTTATTGTTATATTGCTTAGAGAAATTCTACTATAAAAAGTATTCAAAAATGCAAACTTACTTCAAGACTTGAATGACCGGCTTCTAGAACAAACTTTTGCAAAATTAGGAACCCTGACCCTAATTACATAAAGCATTACATTTTGCACCCCCACTGGTACACGCTTTAGACGATTCGCACCATACCACGAATTCATGATAGACCCTTGTACCCATAGCGCCGTGCCGGGTATGATCTAGACTAAATAAAGCTTGTCATTCTCCGATGCTAGTAGTTCATGTTTGGTCGGGAAGCGGCAAGTCCCGAATTTTCAATTTCACTCACAGGTTTTATGATACTTCATGGAAAAGCAGAGACATATATTGGCTATGAGCTACTAAACCTAATCCCATATAAAATTGAGAAACTAAAAGTATTCTCTATTTACTTTTCGTCAACTTTTGCGATATATGAGATGAGATCGAGAACACGGCGAGAGTAGCCCCTACCCTCCCTTTAGTACTGTTCTTATTATTCTCTCAGGGTTTTCTTCGCAAAGACCCACCATTCGTTGTCATACCAAGCAACCAACTTAACAAAGTTCTGGTTCAGGGAAATTCCCGCCCTGGCATCGAAAATCGCAGATGCTTCGTGCCCGTTCACATCACTAGATACCAGCTCCTCCTCTGTATATGCGATTATTCCCTTATAAGACCCTTCGGCAGCCTCTTTAACAGCCTTTTTGATCTGATCATAACTGGCGCCATTCTTGAGACGAATTGTGAGATCAATCACGGATACGTTCTGGGTAGGCACACGCATAGCCATGCCTGTAAGTTTCCCGTTGAGCTCTGGGATAACTTTACCAACAGCCTGTGACAGTCAGAAGAATAATACCGGATACCCAATCAGATCCAGATAATTACCTTCGCGGCGCCAGTACTGCTTGGAATGATATTCGCCGCTGCGGCTCGACCTCTACGCCAGTCCTTAGCTGAAGGACCATCGACAGTCTTCTGGCTAGCAGTATAGGAATGAATAGTAGTCATCAATCCTTCAATAATCCCAAATTTGTCGTTGATAACCTTAGCCAACGGAGCCAAGCAGTTTGTAGTGCAGGAAGCATTGGCAAGAATTTCAACGTCCTTGGAATATTTCTCGAGATTGACACCGCAAATAAACATAGGGGCATCGGCCTGTGTCGAGTAAGCATGTTAGTATCGGTAGAGATGGGTGTTCTCGGAGCCCTCATACCGAAGGCGCAGAACTATATTATTCATTAGTTAGTGCTCCATAAGGCCATGAGCTACTGGCAAAAGCGTACATAACCACTTTCTTAGCACCACCTCTCAAGTGAGCTTTAGCTTTTTCAGTGGTAGTGAAAACCCCAGTGGACTCAACGATATACTCCGCTCCAGTGTCTTTCCAAGGGATATTTGCCGGGTCCTTCTCTTGATACATTTTAATAGTTCTGCCATTGACGTTCAGGTCCCCAGAGTCGTTTGAAGAAACATCTCCTTTGAAATTTCCGTGAGCTGAATCGTACTTGAGCATGTAAACCTATTCAAATGCTCAATCAAGGATTACACAAAAGTAGTTATAGCGCAAACAAGACTCTTACAGCGTATTTAGGATCGATAAATGGATCGTTCACAGCAACCACATTGATGTCATCATGCTCGATACTAGTAATCCGTTCAATCAGTCTGTCTTTCTTCAAGGCAAAATAGAAGCATTTCAGTCCTTTTCTGCAATGCCAATCCCATCTATTAAAGAGATGGGGAAGATGGGGGGGTGGAGATGATGGCGAGGGCGAAGGATACAAAAGATCTTACGCATTTCGGAAAGCCTAACGAGAGACAATTTCCCAGTATTAGTTTAAGAAGACGAGTGCATGGCTCAAGGGTCATGCTAGCTCTATCGCTAGTCACGGGAGACCCACCATACGTCCAATACGCCCGAAACCACTTCGTGATACATCAGCACTACTGCTAAATAACAAATAGTTGCAGAACTCACTTGATTCCAACATTGACTACCATCTTGCGGAATCTGCTGGCACTGAGAACTTGATTTTAAGAGTTCGAGGTAGATATCTTCCTAGAGTCCTCCTAGGCTTAATAGATTGACGGGATATTATCTGCGAGACGATAGAGAATGAGATGAAAGCTATTGAATTGAGGCTAGGGACGGGGGGAGAGATGCTTTATACACTTGTGATGGACTGGATGAGCAGCCGGGGAGCTGCTATGGTAGTGCTATCGCAGCAATCCGAGGGAGAAGCTTAGAGCATAGTGTCATCCTCATCACATCACACCTGGATACGCTACCGGCATGTTTGGGCCGCGGGAATGCTCTGCCTGGTGCAGTCTTCGGATATGCATGCTGTCAAGGAGTGGCTTTGTGATAGAGGCTGCTACTCTATTAAGTTCACTTGTTATCATAACACTCCGAACCGGGCACATGGTCTTGAGGAAGCCTTTTTCTTTTCTTTTTTTTGTTAAATCCTTCGATCGCGCGAGAGCATCATATAATTTCCGTTTACAACTACTGGGCTACAACATAGAAACAGAAAGCGGAATACCCAAGAACCTCAAGGAAATAAACAAGCAAAAACAGGCCAATAAAATAAAATCGAGCACTGCATACCGGTAGTGATCTGCAGTCCCATATAATGTTCCTAATCTTAAAAGGGAAATTGTGAAACTCTTGTAAAGGGGAGAAAGAAACATTCATAGCAACCACACTCGACCTCAGGACTTGGCGAAGCCACACTCCCAATGAAGGTCTATCTAAGATTTGACATTAATTATTATTTTTGACTCTAATAAAGACATTTATTTGGTATGCCTAGCCAAGGGTACCCTTTTTACTCATTTTCCCTACATCTGCACAAATCCTTCGAATGCCCTACCGCATCCATGTGCAGTGCCCAGGAAACCCCCCGAAGAAAGAAATTTCCCCTCCCCCGCAGAGCACGGCCCAGTCACTTTAATTCGCAGTGATTTGCTATAGTTAGCTGGCTTTCTTAAACGTAAATTATTGCTATCACAATTGTTCACCCGCTGGCAAGATGGCAAGTCTTGTCCTGCCTCTCCCAATTCGGTAATGCGCTTGGTACCCTTCAAATCGGAGGTGGCTTTTCCAAACCGTTAAAGGTGCCAAAAGTACAAAAGAGTTATGTTGAAAAGTTAATTTCGTACAGTCCCTAAAACCGAGGCTACCAATCCCACTCTATCGAGCTCCAAAACCCAATCACCCTGAATTGCCACCAGGTGCGGTACTCGAGTGAGGTACTCGAGTACGGCACAATCCTGTGAGTGAGATGCTTGAATTGGTGCCTCAGCTAAGTGACGATCTGGCGGGGTTGTGAATTCAATGAAAATGACAGACTGCAAAGTTCAATGCCGATCTGTTATCCCACTAAAGGACAAGCAATACCGATGCCAGTAAGCTAACTCGAGGCCAACATATGTGCTCTACAGTTTTTCCTTGAGTACTAGTATTAGTGCCGCAAGGTACTTTGCCCTGCGCTAAATCTCTCCTTACTGCATGGGGGCAGTCTGCTACGACAACCCCGCTGTCCAGTTGTAACTGCCGAACCGTAAGTTACATGCCAACCAGTGAAAGGGATGGGAATAAGCAGCTCTCATACATACGTACGGTACCGGTATGTTGTGCAGAGTCTGGGGATCCATGCCCGCTCAAACCCCCGCTTATCGCGAGAATTCAGGGTAGAAAATACTGGAAACAATATGATTGTCCCCAATTTTCCACACCGAACGGTTTCCCGGTCAGAGGTTTGAGTCGGTGGTTGTTCGCTTCCATTTTTGCTCTAGAGGGAAACCTCTACTCTCTCTCCCTTACAATCCCACAATCATACCACCCACTTCCCACCATCAAACATCCCTCCTCAAGACACACAAACACACACACACACACACACACACTGTCATCGCAATCAACCGAGAACATCAATCTCTCCTAATTTCCTTCCTCTTTGTAGATACCAGAATTCTCAGCAATGTTGTGCAACACCGCCCTACGGGTAGCAAGATTGGCTGTCTCCGCTTCTCCTTCCACCTCTGTCCTCGCTCGTCATATTCCCACCGTCACCAGAATCGACCAATCTCGCAGCACTAGTCACGCCGTATCGAACGTTACCCTCGCCGATATCGAGAAGAGATGGGAGTCCATGCCTCCAAATGAGCAGGCCGATTTGTGGATGTCTCTGAGAGATAGAATGAAGGGCTCTTGGGGTGAATTGACTTTGCAGGAAAAGAAAGCCTGTATGTTTCCCTTCGGTCTTTCGGCTATCTGCACTTGGCCCGGCCTTTTCGCTTGCTAACTGCCCAACTACAAATAGCCTACTGGATCGCTTTCGGTGCTCACGGCCCCCGCGCTGTTCCCCCTCCAGATGAGAACAAGAAAGTTCTTTATTATACCCTCATTGGTCTTGCCGCCTCGTTTGCTCTCTTCTACAGTACCCGTCTCATGGCAAGACCCAGCCCAAAGACCATGAACCGGGAATGGCAAGAGCAGACCAACGAATACCTCAAAGAACAGAAGGTAGAGCCTCTTACTGGTTATGCGTCGCCGGACTATAAGGGCAAGGGAGCGGTACAGAACTGATAATTACGCCTCATGGTATCGGGTTGTGGTGGTTTTCATGGTGGATGCGATTCAGTATTCGGGGGATGCGATTAAAACAAAAAGAAAAAAAGATAAAAAGATAAAGATAAAACAGTACAGACAGATATCTTTTGTGCGAATTATCTTTTACCTAGTCAATTGCAAAGCGATCATCCACATTATCACCAAGCCTCCACGTTTACCCCCCCCCTCCCCCGCGCGCGCTTCCACCTGTATCTCCCGCTGTAAATTTTATTTTTCATGGTTCTCATTTTGTTTTTCCTTCCAGGTCTTTTCTGTAAGTAGCATTGAAATAGAAGCCCCTTTAGCCTTCTCCTCTTCATTAAAAACATTTCTCCTATGATATGTGGGATTTGGGCTACAACTATAGGTGGGGTTGAGCCCTTTTTCTTTTCTTTTTTCTAAATTGAGTTTTCCTACTTGTAACATTCGTGTGCAACCAGTTATGACACAGTTGCCAACAACCACTCACTCCAAGCTCCTAGAAGCATCTCCACAAACACCTCCATCAAAATGGTCCGCAGCAAAAAGCGAAGGCACGACGATACCGACGCCATCACTGTCAGTAGTCCATCGAGAAAGGAGCCCAAAAGATCAAAGGCTTGCTCCGATTACCTCACACGGGGCATCCCGACAACGAAGGGCTCACCTCAGAACGAGAAAAAAAGACAGGAACAGCGCCATGAAGCTGATGAGTCTGGCCACGCTCAATCCTCTACTTTCAGCACTGATGTTTGCTCGGCTCGCAAAATTCCAGCCCCGAATATCTCCCAGAAGTTTGATGCCTTTGGTTCCGCTTTTGCTGAGCTCATCCTAGAGGCTCCTAACGTCAACATCGAGAAGTGTCTTGGTGACGAGAAGGCGAACTTCTTTACAGCTGTGCAGACGATGTTCGAGACCGGAGATCTACCGTGGTTAGATGAATACATGGAGAAGGCGAAATATTCACGAGGAGATTCCGGGAAGCCGAAGGAAACCCCGCCTGCAAACGGAAATAATCCACCAGGACTGCTCAAAAACGAACTTCCGAATGCCCCTAACAGCTCCACTTCAGCATCTACCTCACCGTCGGCCGCTGACACGGCCTCGCTCTCCTTGTCGTCCTCCTCCTCCTGGCCCCCTCCTCTCCCGGAGATCCACAATAACGAACTCCGCCAGCAAGCCTTTACACATAAGTCCTTCATCAAAGGGGAAGATGCTGGTCTCCCCGGTATCGAACAGCAACACTATGAGCGCCTAGAATTTCTTGGCGACTCCTACCTCCAATCTATCACCTCTCGTGTCCTCTACAACCGCTTTCCTAAACTTCGCGAAGGTCCTCTCTCTGATATGCGGCAACAACTAGTTGCCAACAGGCCCCTCTCCACATATGCGACGATCTATCGCTTCCATGACAAAGTTCGTGAGTCCAAGGGCCAGAACACAGCGGCACCTGTAGCTCTAGTCCACACACCCCGCGGAACGCTCAAGGACACGGGTGTCAATAAGACCCTCGCGGACTGCTTCGAAGCATATATAGCCGCTATCGTACTCGACTCCCCAAACGGCGTGGACGTTGCGCAGCGCTGGCTCACGGAATTATTCGAGCCGAAATTGAAGGAGATGGAGACTCAATATGCGTCTCTTGCTCCCATTGACAAAATGGCGAAACAAACATTGAACACCATCGTTGGGGGGAATAGAGCTACAATAGAATATAAATGGACCGACGGGGAAGGTGGGAATAAAGGCGGCTATTGGATCACAGTGTACTTGACTGGCTGGGGGTTCAATAAGAGGGACATTGGATCCGGATGGGGGAGCAACAAAGGGTATTATATCTCCTCCCTCCCCTCTTTCTTTCTCTCCATGACATACAAGTTCCGTTCACTTGTCTAACATTTCGAGAAAAACAGCGAAGCGACCCTCCGCGCAGCAATGAACTGCATATCCAACCCAGAATTTCGCGAAGAAATGACCGCCATTAAGTCTAAGTTCCTTGGACCAAGGCCTCATCCTCTCCCATCAAGCAACGCACCATATATCAGACAAGTTAGTCCGGAGTACATACCGCCGGAGTAATCTCCCCCTCTCTCTATTTTTTTTAGGAGACACCACCTACTTTCGTTCTATACTCTTTCACCCTTTTCCCCCCACTAGAACTAGGATGTCCCATCCCGTCTCATCTCTCACCCTTTTGTTCCTCTCTTCTTTTACTTGTTTATTTCTTACAGCCCATCCCTTATCCTTATTCCTTATTTTCTTCTTGACCCAACGCTATTTTATTTGGTTTAGTTAGAGAGACAGAAGAAAGGAAAGGAAAAATTGGGCCCCTATTTCTAGAGAGTCACATATTATGGGCGTTTCTTTCTATCTGGGTTTTCATTTCTCCTTTGGGGTCTGGGCTGGTTTACACATCCCTGCGATATAATCTTGTTATGAAACTAGGGATCCGAGGGGAAGGGGGATGATGGGTGTATTGTAATAGCGACCAATAGGTATTTATTACACTCTGGGGTATCTGATTAGTTTATGGCAACCGAGAACTTGGAAAGCGTGTAGGAAGAGAGATATTTTAGGGACATAATATATAGTGTAGCTAACGACTAGACAATATTACTGGTATCACACCTATAGACTGCCATCCCCATCGTCACCAGGTCTCTATAATACCAACCTTAAGAGGTGGATAGCGTATAACAGCATTCGTATAGCAAACGGTATAGAATGTCCAATGTAAATAAGGTTTATAATTACAGTAAGAAATGACCTCCCCTGCGACAACACGCCGGCTGTATAAAGTGTGCAAAAAGATGACAAAAAATTAATAAGGAGAAAGGAAAAGAAAAAACAAAGATGGCATTCATTTCTATCTAACAATGGCAATTGAGTTATCCGCTAGCAACATACGCTGCCTCTCCAGGGCTAGGATCTTCCTCGATACCACTTCTAGCCATCTTTGCAGCGGAGCATCTAGACATTGTCGGGGAACTATATGCGCACTTTAGTCAATACAACTCCCACTGCCGCGTTAGGAATGGTTATTGAGGGGGAAGAGCAAACCTCCTAGATATGGCATCCGTAAAGTAGAAATTCTCAATAACCCTCCTCAACGACGCCCTGCTGGACTTCGCACCCTTATTCGCATCCACAATCTGCACTTTATTACCCAGCGCAGCGAGAGATACCGGCTCGACGACGTTGTAGTGCGTCAGTGCCGGAGAGACCTCCTCCATGCGTGTCCTCAACCCAGCCAAGGTATCGTAGGGCAAGGCGACGCCCAAGAACTCACTCGCTGCGCGGATGATTTTCCAGTCCTCACGAGCGACGCCTGGGGGGCTGGTTGCTGCTCTAGTTAGCTGGACGCGGCCTTCCGTGTTAACATATGTCCCGGACTTTTCGGTGTAGGCCGCACCGGGGAGGACCACGTCCGCGTATTGGGCCCCGACGTCGCCGTGGTGGCCCTGGTAGACCACGAAGGCGCCCTTGGGGATGTCATTGGGAGCTATCTCATCGGCACCTAGGAGCCAGACTACCTTGGGTGTGGTTTGGGAGATTGTGGGAGAGGATGAGACGAAGCCGACGTCGTAGGCTCCAGCGCGGGAGGCGGCCTGGACTTATGTTAGAATGATGTACGATATGGTAGAGCCGGGCTGAGGGTCATACACGTTGGAGAACATTGTATCCATTCCATTCCGGGGTAATTATTTTGTCAGCGTTCTTATCTACGAATTGGCCAATTATCTGGTAGAAGGCTTTTCCGTCTGTGTGCTCTGTGACCCCGCTACCGACGATGATCATGGGCTTCTTGGCCGCCAGAAGCTTCTGGCCGAATGCACCGGCTAGAGCCTTCCCCAGGGAAGCGGCGTCTTGGCCGAGATGTTCGAGATCAAATGTGCTGTCAAAGTTCTCGCCAATAAGTCCAACTTCAAGGTCAGACCGGAGCCATTGCTTCCTGATTCTAGAGTTCAGCACTGCAGCCTCGTGTCTAGGATTGGTTCCCACAAGGAGGATAGCATCTGCTTCCTCTACACTAAATATCTTAGAGTTAAATAGATAGTTGGAGCGAATATCCACACCATGTACTGGGGGTTGGTTTCCAAGTGGCTGGTCAAGAGCGAGATTCTCTGATCCAAGTCTGTTGAGCATATCCTTGAGCGCCACCAAAGACTCTACTTCAACAAGGTGACCAGCAATAGCCTTGACCTCATCGCCCTTAGGTTGAAGTCTCTGGAAGGCCGAAGCAACTTCCGCAAGTGCCTGTTCCCAAGTAGCCGGAACGAACTTGCCGTCCCTCCTTACCAAAGGCATAGTCAATCTCTGAGTCTTAAGTCCATCGCAAGCAAAACGGGTCTTATCGTTAATCCACTCCTCATTAACGTCGTCGTTCAATCGAGGGATAATGCGCATGACTTCCATCCCCCTAGCGTCCACACGGATAGCCGATCCCAAGGCGTCAAGGACGTCAATTGATTCAACGGGCTTTAACTCCCAAGGCCTCGCACGAAAAGCGTACGGCTTCGAGGTCAAGGCTCCAACAGGGCAAAGGTCGATAACATTTCCAGAGAGTTCCGAGTCGAGATTCTTCTCTAAGTATGTACCTATCTGCATGTCATTCCCTCTCCCAGTAGATCCAAGTTCCGGAGCACCGGCAACATCATTGGCAAATCGAATGCAGCGGGTACAGTGAATGCAGCGATTCATAGATGTCTTGATAAGGGGACCAATATTTTTATCCTCCACAGCACGCTTTCCGCCAACCTCGTGGAAACGGCCTCTATCAGCGCCATAGCGCATTGACTGATCCTGCAAGTCACATTCACCACCTTGGTCGCAGATAGGGCAGTCCAGCGGGTGGTTGGCAAGCAAGAACTCCATTACCCCCTCCCGGGCTTTGTGTACTAATGGAGAATTAGTCTTAACTACCATACCAGATTGTACAGGCCTGTGATAAGGTCAGCAAGTATGTTTTCATATCAAGATCTCGTTTAACCAACCAGGCACAAGACGCCACCGGCTTAGGCGCCCTCTCAACCTCAACCAGGCACATACGGCAATTTCCAGCAATCATCAATTTTTCCTGTTAAAGCCATTAGCCCCCTGTTCCGAGATTTTGCCGATTTTTTTTCGCCGAGGCAGTAGTTGAGGAATGTTACATGATAGCAGTACCGGGGGATAGTAACTCCCGCTTTCTCGCAAGCTTGAATCAGAGCCGATCCCGCTTCAATATTGACCTTTTTTCCGTCAATGGTAATTTCTACCTCGGTGGAGGCGAGCGGAGTAGAGGTGAAGGTCCTTCGTGCCGTCGGTGAAGTCGCGAGGAGTCGGCCTGGAAGTTTCAGGTTCCGTAATGCCTTCTGCCGCATCATTATGGACAAATTGGGGTCGACAGAAAGGAAGGAGGGGAGATAGCGGGAACAGATAAATGAGGGGGGGGAGGATGGAGGGGACCTCAAGTCGTTGCAGGAGCGGGACCAATGGCATCCTCGCAATACAAATCTTAGTATTACTAATCCGCCATATTAGGCTTCACGGATGGTCACTCGCCAGCTGCCAATTTGTATCTGTTGAAATTGGACTTTCAGATATGCACCTTTCACGTCTTCAGCACAGCAAAGCCAGTCATTCCCCCTTAGTGTCGGTTCCCAATGATCCGAGTTCTACTTGATGGATTTAACCTTTCGCTCATGTCACCTCTGGGTCAGTCGACCAGATATGCAACTTTGCTCTCATTTGTTTATCCTGTCTTCCATGCTGCTCGCTTTGATTTCTTCTCCGCTGCTGATATATGGCACTGCTTCACTGCATAAATAGCGGGTATTCTTGACCATCTTAGATAGAACGAAGTTCTCGCGCATCTCCCGTTCTCATATGTTTCCGGTATAGCTTGGCCCTTGCACTTTTTTTTCGACAGTATCAACCTATGCGTCTGTATCGAATAGAAATTCTCAAGTCACGGAACATTCAAACGCAGTATCTCTCACAAAATAACAATCCCCCACGAAATAAACAATACAATAACAGAGCTCTTGGGACAAATTTGTAACCAGACCCAGAAGTGCTGTTGGCCCCTCCATCGTTCATTTACTTGGTCCTCTAAGCCTAATCCTACTCTAGTGCGCCTCGAGCTCGGTGTGCAAAGGCTCTAATATCAAGACAAAATTTGTGGACTCTCGTTCATACACGGTTCAGAAGTGGGTCGAGACACAGAGCCGGGGCTGTTGGTGGTTTTGGACAAATCCGGATGAGATTATACAACCAGCAACCCATCATTCCTTTAATAAAAACTCCCCACTACTGGACTAGTATCTGAGAACAAATGCAGGGATGAATACTCGTGCTTCTCATCCAATATTTGCCTTCCCCATTTACCCTGGTTCATATTGGCAATTCTCCTCCACCAGAGAAGGATAGGGAGTAGTGTAAAACTACTGCACACGAATCTCAGGAAGATCAGGATTGCATCGATGTGTGGCAAGAATGCTCAATCTTATCAAATTCAATTCACGATGCCTCATTGAAAGACCCTTTCTAAGTCGACTAGGTTTAATACCAAGCGGCATGTTACAAACGGTAATTCATTGGCAAACTCTCACTGGCTAGCACAGATATACGAGTTTAGAGCACATGTCATGAGCACCTATTTTCTCAGAATCCGCTAGATAGCTCGCCCCCCTCTAGTCTTGCACTACCTAGATACTATATATACCTCCTCAGTACTCGTAGAAAAGAACTGCTATTACATACTACGAGAAATAGAGAAGGGAAATATTGAACGAGAAGCATGAGTAATCGAAAGAGGGTGCCATCTATCCGGTACTATAGTGAGCTTCTTCGCTCTTATGGTTACAAGTAGGGATGTCAGAGAAATTCGTGCTCCCTTGGGTATGTGCCAAGTGCAGTATCTCCTGCCATTGGTGTGACATCCATTCAATTTTGTGACACGATCGAATGCCGAACCCTTAGAGGGCAACTATCTTGTCACGTGCCAGTCATTGAAAAGTCCCGAGATGGGCATTTGTAAACAGAAACAAAATTTAATGTAAAAATAAAAAATCTCTACCAGTAATAATAATTTTTTATTTAATTCCGTGACATCAGATTAGACAAGTCCTAAATCATAAAACTTGCAGTGGGCTACCAGTACTCGTAGGGTCGAGGTGAACAAGCCGAACCCCTTGGTCCGCTCCCACACACGCTAGTACGCATCTGGAAAAGAGCAAAAATTAATAAGCGACAAACCTTCTTTCTCTGTCTCTTCTCCCACCTTTCTAGTTGACGACGCAGTAACTCAACAAACATTCATTCACCTCCTCCACAAATTCTCTCCTTGGTGCACACGCCCCCTCTGCAACTACACCTTAAAGCACAAGCCATCTCGCTCTATTTCAATAAACCTCCTCGCTGCGGCAGCCCGAGTTCGCCTCGACCCAGCATTTCATCAACCGTCACTTTGCTCCCCGCCACCCGAATCCTCCCCTCCACCGTCACACGGTATCTTCGAATTGACCCACCTCACCGTTTAGGCCTCTTCCGCAGCCACTTCAACACAGTCGGTCATTGTGGAATAATAAGCCACACCGACTGTGTCGTAGTAGCTGCTTTCCTTGGGACCCTTGGTCCCAAAAAACCGGCATAATCATGAACAACTATATTGCGGTGCCTGCGGTTCCAAGCAGCACCCAGCTCCGGGGGAGAAGAGAGAGCACTAGTGCATATGTTCCAGCCGTACCAATGGTTCTTGCACCTCAACGTCCAGCGATGCAAGTGCCGTCTCCCCCGGTCGTTGTTACGTCTTACCCGACACCACCACCACCTATTCACCATATTCCCCAGGTAGCTCCCCCCCCTCCTCCTCCGCCGCCACCACCGGCACCTCCACCGGTACCCGTGCAATTTTCTAGGCCGGCATACGTTGAGGTACTTCCCCCGAATCTCCACATGTTCATCTGTCTGCTTAACACTTCTTATTCTAGCTCCCATGGTACTCCTCCCCCGATACACCCTTCCCAGCTAGAAGACGACGTCCTTTTCTCAAGGATGTCGAAACTACGACGAAAAATGTCGCGAAAGTCCCAGTTGCTCCAGTCGATCTACATGCCCAAGAGCCTATTATTCCAATATCACAGCCAAATGTCTCAGAACTACCTACTCCAGAGACCACGCAACCCTCGTCCGAGATAGGATCTGCAAACCCCTCCACCCCAACATCTACGGCGCCCCCATCTGCTAGCACTACCGTCGCTCACAAACTGGTGCCCGCGCTACCTCTGACTCCGCCAGCTGTACCCATAATAAAACCTAAAGCTCCTAGAGCGCCAAAGCCTGCAGAGGCCAAAGAAGCCCATATTGAACCTCCCTCGTCCACCCCTTCTTCAGAAACCCCTGCGAAAACTGTCCCGACACTGCCTGCAGCAGTTGTACCCGCAGTCCCTAAATCATGGGCTGAGCTGGTCAAGACTGCGCCGGGAAAGGACACCGAAGCCACTAGAGTAGTAGTCATTCAACCTAACGGGACATCAAACGGGAAGGTAGGGTCTATTCCGCAAATTTTGAGTGATTTCCAAATTAGACCTACTGGATCATTTACCATTCCATTTCTTGAGCCACGTGGTCTGGTCAACACTGGAAATATGTGCTTTATGAATGCTGTATGCAAAATCACCCTCTTTACTCATCGGTACCAAGGACTAACCATTTCACAGGTCCTGCAAATGCTGGTTTTCTGTGGCCCCTTTTACTACTTTTTGGATCGTGTCGGAAAAGAGGCCGCTCATAATTTCAAGAACGAGACTCCGCTTATTGACGCCATGTTTGTCATCCCAGTGGCACTTAGAATGCAATTGCTAATAGTGTATAGGATAATGTTTATGCGCGAATTTCGCGTCACTCCAATCACTGTTAAACAGGACCTAGAAGCTCTGGGAGAGCCATTCGTTCCAGAATTCCTCTACGAAGTTATACATAAGACGAAGAATTTTACACATATGAGGGTAAGTCATTTATTCAGGAATCCCGGATGGGTTACTAACTATCCGCAGAGAGGGCATCAGCAAGACGCAGAAGAGTTCTTAGGATTTTTGCTGGATGGGCTCCATGAAGAAGCTGTCAAAATGATGAGGAAATCCGATGGGAACGGCGCCTCGAGCGTAAGCGGCGATTCTTCCATGGACGATACAGACGAGTCCGGGTGGATGGAGGTTGGTCACAAGCAAAAGGCCGCGACAACCCGCACCACCGAGATCTCGGAATCACCTATCACCAAAATATTCGGAGGAAAGCTTCGATCAGTGCTCCAAGTTCCAGGACTCAAGGATTCCGTTACACTAGAGCCATACACCCCACTGCAGTTAGATATTCAAGCGCCAGAGGTCCGGTCTGTGGTCGATGCCTTAAAACACCTAACCACACCTGAGAAAATTCAAGGCGACTTTAAGTCGCCCAAGGGTCCCAATGTCGTCGCCAAAAAGCAAGTTTCTATTAAAACCCTTCCTCCCGTCTTGATCCTGCATCTCAAGCGATTTCAGTACGATAATACTGGGGGTACTCAAAAAATTTGGAAAAAGATTGGGTACCCACTAGAGCTCCAAATCCCTCCCGAGGCTATGAGTCCAACACAGAGAGCAGGGCCATCGGCGAAATATCGACTAATTGGGGTTGTTTACCACCATGGAAAATCGGCTAGCGGCGGTCACTATACAGTGGACGTCCTACATCAGGATGCCAAAAATTGGATCAGACTTGATGACACTGTGATTAGAAGGGTGCGTTCTGAGGAAGTTGCAGTCGATGACAAGGACCTCGGATCACACAACACAAATGATGGAGAAGAAAATGATGGCTGGGTCAACGGATGGGAGGAGGTAACGGCCAATGGGAGCGGCACTACAAATAAGGGGGAGGGTGCTAGATACATCGGAAAGGATAGTAAGGTGGCGTATATCCTTTTTTACCAAAAGCTTTGATTTCTAAATCTTGCGAAAATGTTCATTGGTTTTCTTGATACATTGACTTTTCTTTACTCTCCCTCTTCTTTTTCCAATTTCTTTCTCTTTCTCTTTTCCCCCACTATTTCTTTTCTATCAACGTCATTGCTCGGGCTTTCTTTTTGGACTCCCTGATCTGGGTGTGCGACGAAGAACTGAAAATGGGCACTGAACGGGAAAAGGTTCGGAAAAAGGGTCATGGTGGTTAGGGTAGGTGCATGGTGCTTTATTTCTTTCTTTTTTCCTTCTCTTTGAATCGATCCCATCAATCAGAGTGTTTTGTGTGCGGTCTCGATATTTGGTTCCTTTTGTGATCGTCTTGATTACCTTGTGTACTATGACTATTTTTGTTTGAGGGTTGGCCGGAGTGTCTTGCAAGCCCTCGGGCCTGTTACCGATATCAGTCTTGTAAGAATGGTGAGGCAATGGTATTTGTTGGGTGCTAAAAAATCAAAAAAAGTCCGGGGGGCTCGGTACCAGGGATGGATTTTTCGGAACTACAAGTGGGTCAGCGTGGATAGAGAGAGGTGTGTCCGTTTGCATATCAGCAATTGATATGTATGTTAGCGCGCAATCTAGCGCCAACAAGTTAGTCTATGGCAGTAGTCGAAGTCATTAGGGGTCGGGCTTCAAAAGCAGCTTCTATAATAGGTGAATGAGCGAAGTCTTGTGGAATTCGACGTTGGGAACCCAGTTAAACTTATCTACGTAATACAAGTATCGTGGCAGAATGGCTAAGGCGATGCTTAACAAACAAGGAAGTATCATGCTCATGATTCTGGATGGTGGCTCAGGTTACGAGTGATCGATCGTGATGATATAAAGTAATTCCCAGGATGAGCTACGGTAAGTTACGCACCGGTAGGATAGCCTAGCACATCTGGCTGAGCGGATGTCTAGGATTTAGAGATGAGATGGAGGGAAGAGAAGGGATCTGAGGTTAGGGTTGTTGGCTAGCGTGGCGATGAAGTCCTCCCGCGTCAGAGGGTCTTTGCTCGTGCGGCACAGAACTGTCAACGGGACTCAAGCTGTAGACTAAAGTTACCGTACGTACTCGTACAGTACGGTACCACCACTCGCACCAGCATTGTTATCATTCAGGCCGAGCGGGTACTGTACTCGAGTAACCCGTGGTTAGACGAGGAAGTTACACACATCCACACCCACATGCGTGATGAAGCATCAAATCATTTAAGCGAGATCCGAGGGATATGGGATACATTCTACGCCAGTGCAAGTACGCGCCCGCACTAGTACTGTACTAGGTACTGTACTCAAGCAATCACAACTCCTTAGTGTCACCAAAGTTGGACCCAGCTACAATTGAACAATCGATAACTCTTCCCTCCCCCTTTTAAGAACATCTCCCCAACCAGAACGACTTCAAGATAGCCAAAGCGTGAGAGAGATTACCTCGAGACAAAGAGACAAACATTCAGCCATACAGAAAAAACACCTCAAATTCAAGATCAAAATCTCCGATCGGGAAATCAGAGACATTGGGATGGTCAGATACTGGACCAGCCCATCCATTCTACACGTAGCAACCTCCCAGCCTATCACGCTACTCCCCTCCTATAACAATCAATAGCCCCTTCCCGTCTCTCTCTCGCTGATGACCAGTCTCTCCAAACTACATCCATCCCTCACCATGTACGGCGATTTCATCACAAAGAACGCTGGCGCTGTCTCTCAAATCGAATCAGCACTACGGTCCCTGACCTATATCGTACCAGGTTAACAAGAACACTCCCATAGTCTAACGCGGGTTGTTTGCTGATCGAAGAAACAGCTAGGTTTAAAGATGTAGAGTTGGCGTCCGAGTCGCTCCACAGCGGCATTCAGATACTTTCCCTTTACCATGACTCGCTTCTGGCTCGCGCTGTCACGAAGATGCCCCCTGGTGTGCAGAAACCGTCGCCGCATAATCGTTATACCAAATTTTGGACACAGAAGAGCCCCAGTTACAAGAGACTCGCCTTGATTGTTACTATGATACAGTATACCGAGCTATTGTGGGAGATGTCAGCTAAGAGGAGAGGGCAAAAGATGCGTTGGAGAGCCGTTATTATTCTGGAGGCGATAAAGTAGTCTTCCCAATAGCCTTCTTCCGAAAGGACCAAATATTAACATGAAAATAGAGCAATCTGCCGACTGCTACTCCTGCGTCTAACAAACTCACGCCCCCTACTCACACCTCCTCTTCCCGAGCGGGAAATCGATCCCCAGACACTTGAGGAAAACTTGGGCCCGGAATCCCCTCCTTCTGAGGAGACATGGAAAATGCCACGCACGGGCCTCTCCCTTCCCTCCCTCCCCGCAACAAACCAAATCTCGCAATATCTCCTCACAAAGGTCCTCACAGCAGAAGATATCAAGCCACCATCACAGCTTCTTCATCGCATCCGCGGCACAGGCTACTATGCTGAGGTTCTTTACATAATCAGGCCAGTCGTATATGCCCTTGCCATGAAGAAGTGGGCACAGGATAAGAAATCATGGAGGCCTTGGCTCATCGGCTTCAGTTTGGAGTATGCTGCTAGACAGTTGTCGAAGAGAGACTTTGAGATGAATGTCCCTGGTGGAATGAAGGGATTGACTGCATTGGAGAGGGAGGAGATGACCAGGAGAGCATGGGGGATGGGTTGGTGGGGTGTCAGAGGCGCATTCTATGAGAATGTTACTGGGTAAGTTCTCTTCTGCAATCCCTGCTACAGTTATCGGAAAATTAACGTGATCCCATAGGCCCTGGTTGAAAGCAATTTCTACCAAACTAGCCGATAAGCCCGCTCTGAACCTTGTATCAGGTCTTCTCGATGACTATCAATACCTCTGGGACAACTACTACTTCTCTACCGCAACACTATAGCTTAGCCACTAACTTGACATCTTTGTCATCCTTTAACGGCCACACAACCCACACGACTCTATTTCTCTCTTATGTGCATTTGAAGATAAAAAAAAACCCAATCTTAAAGCATATTTTGCTTCCTTCTTTTCTTTCATGTATTTTCTATCTGTACGAGTAGTTGGCTAAGGGTTCTTATCATTATTACCACCCATCGATCCCTTCTTTTCCTCTGCTGTCTATTCCTTATGTTCATTGCCACGGGGCGCGGATGGAAAAAGGAAAGCAGGTGTTCTTTGTTCTTGTTTTTCTCTTATTTTTCTCTCGAGCTTTGGGATTATATCTATTTTGTAATTCTTTCATGTAGCCAGAAGATATCCTGTCTATTAAACCCCGACAATTAAAGTAATAACAAAATACCCCCCAGATGAATAAATTCAACCAAACAAACAAAAGCCCCCCGTATCCTCTAGGGTTAGAATACAAGCAAGAAAAAAATATGAAAATACTCCACACCCCACCCAGGAGAAAAACCCCCACGCCCAGAGTATTCCCTTCTTGCACAACCTCTCACTCGACCCACCTCACGAACCCCATCCCAACCTCCTTCTCCCCCACCCCCACCATGCCCTCCTCGCATTCGTCAACCCACTCGACCCCCCTCACCCGCACAACAATCAACAAATCCACGATGCACAACAGCAAGTACAGCAGCCCCCCGCCGAGCACCATCGCAAACGCGATCGGCAGGAGAGTAGCCCCCGAGGGCGGATGGTAGACAGCATATGTCGAGAGTATGCCCGCCGCCAGCGAACAAGTTGCTGCCAGGACGTGTCCTAGCGCCGTGAGGCATTTCTGGGATGTATTGCCTGCTTTGCGGATGTACATTTGTTGGTGTAGCGTTGGGAGGATTGTGTGTTTTTGTCCTTTTTCCTTGTTGTTAAGGTGGAGGTAGTAGGTATTATATAACTTGGAAGTCGGAGGAGGTGAAGGTGGAGGTAGAAGTATATAATTTGTTTCCTCCCCCTTCTCATTGTAGGAAATCCCTGGAAGGAGGGAGGGAGGGAGATATATTTTAGCCAATAAAAGACCCACCCCACGACGGTTGGGGCTCACCGCATATATCTCGATCTCGGAGCATCTGAGACATCCCCTTCTATGGAATCTGGATATACCGCCGTTGCTAGGACCTCCCCAGATATGAGAGGGCCTGGATTGATCGAGCGCCCACCCTTACGTGTCGTCGCCTGTACTCGAGTAGTGCACGCTGATGGGTAAGGTGGGCGGGTGGGCGGGAAAGGGATCTGGGACTGGGTCGAACAAGCAATGTTTTATGTTTCATTCATGCATTCATGCATGTTTATATTGACCGCCGCCTCACAGGACATGATCCAGAAGGTCCCGGCTTGAGTAAGGCAAAAATAGGGAATAAAAAAACCCCGGACCATAAGAAGAAAACAACGTTATGATACATTGTGCATATCAGTTCACCGTGATATAAAGGATTGAAGGAAAGGGAGAGGAAAAAGAAAAAAATCTAAGCACGCTCTACATAGCATTACACCACAACCGGTCATAGCTCACTCAATCCACCTCCATAGGATCGCCTCTCCCCCCGGCACCATTAGAAACCTTCCCCTTGGGCACGCTCGACTGGCAGGCAGGACAATTGTACAAAGTCTCGTGACAAAACACATCACAGTCGATGCAAAAATGGTTGTGGCATATCGTGCAAGCGTATCTACTCGAGATAGAGGTCCCCGTAGCGGTCTTTGCTGGCGCGGAGAGTTCCTCGGGTTTTGTCGGAGGGTGGGGGAATGGGATTTGGCAAGCGTAGCAGTTGGTTGACTTTGAAGCTCTAAAGAACGGTAGGGACGGTTAGCAGAGGCGAAGGAGAGAGAAGGAGGTGGGGGTTACGCTTTCCAGGGAACCTCTACCCAATTTTTTAACGGGAAGAGGTGGTGGTAGGACCTTGCAAGATGGGTAGAGAGAATGAGGGTTAAGCCGCAGGCTGGACATTCCATCGGTAGTGTGCAGACCTTTGTGGAGCAGCGGGAGCAGAGGTAGCCACCTTTTGTCAGCGTTGAGTGGCTGGTAGTATCAAAGTTAGTCGATATTTACGAAAGTTGGAATAAGTAATCGGACAGACCATGCACACAACGAAGCTGTTTTTTCCACCATTCGAGAAGGGAAACCCATCATGAGCAGGCTTGAAGCACTCATCTTCGCAGAGCGCGTTACCGGGGGAACAGTTGTATCGAGTAGTAGCTCTCTGAAATGTTTATCGTCCAGAGCGACGCCGTAGACACCTGTGATATCGATTAGCAGATATCACGATCTCAATTGATAAAAAGAAACCATACTCTCATCCCCGGCATTCGTCCTCCTGCATAACTCCCGACACACAGCGACCTGAGCCGACAATCCCACAACACTAACCCGAATCTTATCCTCAACCAAGTGATTAATTGTTTGATGTATGTCCCCAGGATCCGAACTCAACAGCGCACCAAACACGATAACTACCTCCCTCGTACCGTGTGACGGCGCATGACTATAACAAGAAATAACCACTTAGCCTTTTATCTCTCTCCTTCATGCAACCTCACTCAGCAAGTCTCGGAAATACCAACAATAACGCAGCCCTCGACATCTCCAGCGCATTCTGCAGCGATGGTGCACCTTTCCCTTCGTCCAGGCGGAGCTTCCCTATGGCTTCGATGTGGTCCACGGGATTCCCACTGAGATCGCTAACCCGTACTGCAAGGCCATCTCGCATTCCCAGGACGCCGAGCTGGGAGATGGGGTTCTGTTCGAAGTACTCCCGAACGAAGTCGCAAGCGTACCGCAGCGAGAGTAGATAGCGCGTAGGTCGGAAGTCCTTCTCCATCATCGCAGAGGAGAGGTCGAGGATAAGGATCAGGTGTCGGATAATACCTCTCTGTAGAGGAGTGGTATCTTTTAATAGCCTGGCTCGTCAAACACACCCCTCACCAAATCATTAGATTTTCCCTAAGAAAAAAAAAGGGGGGTGTGATTTCTTGTCCCTAACCTCTTCCGTTTCCCAGCTTCCAACAACCCCGCGACGGTGGAGGATAGACTCCCGTCTTCCCCTTCAACGACGTTATCCCAAGACCTCTTAATGTCCTCCCATCGTTCTCGCTTCTGCGCGCCGCCGGGCTTACTGCCATTCTTCGATCGAGCTCTACCCCCTCCTCCTGCTACTGCCGCACCCCCAGCTCGGTGACGCCCGCCCTTGCCGACGTTGTGAGCTCCTATCTCCTCATCATCGGTGGCGATATAGTCTTCGTCTGAATCTGCCATCGTTCCTCCTAGAATACCCTCAGGCCGACAAAGAACTCCTCCCTCCCGTCAAACGCTGGCAAGGACGCGGTTCGTTCGTGAGCTTGGTAAACTAGTAGTAGTTGTAGCAGTTGTACGGTATTAGAGCTGCCTTGTTGAAGGAAAGTTAGAATCGGGAGCAAGTTACTCATCAAAAGGTAGATTACGAAAGCAAAAGAAGCAGAAGCCGGTTCGGAAGTGGAAGAATGTTTCTCCGATTTTCATTGGAGAAATAATTGTTTACGGCATTCCTTGGGTGAAAGAGTGGATCAGCAGTCCCAGCCCTACCCTACAACATCATCCCCACACAACAACCCCGTTGGGTGGGCTGCAACTGGGCAATTCAACACACGTCTTCACAACAAACGAAAGAACGAAAGTTAAGGCCTATCGCAACCCAACCTCACGCCCTCTTCTTGTTTGACGACTGATTAACAAACTCGGTGAGCAGCATCCCTCCCTCTTTACGAACCGTTCCACCCAGCAGCTGATCCACAATTTTCCCCACAGCTTCCCAAAACCAAGCTTCTAAATTCTCTAAAGCCTTCAAAATGGAAAACGACAAGGGCAAGCATTCCCCTCCAAAACAAATCTTCCTTCACTCAACCACCCAACCAATTAATGAGCCTGCTAACACAATATACAGGAGAACTCGTCGACCTCTACGTCCCCCGCAAGTGCAACGCTACCAACCGCATCATCAAGGCAAAAGACCATGCATCCGTGCAGATCTCAGTCGGGAAGGTGGACGAGTCCGGTCGCTATACTGGCGAGAACATCACCTACGCGCTCTCCGGGTTCGTCAGGAGCATGGGTGAGAGCGATGACTCGCTCAATAGGCTCGCCCAGAGGGATGGGCTGCTGAAGAATGTCTGGTCGGCGTCTCGCCAGCATTAGGGCGGTTGTCGGTGAGTCCTTTTTACTTATGTTTTGTTCTGGGTGGGGAAGGAATGGGATGAAGGCTAATTTGAGGCTCTTTGAGTGTGTGGTAGTGCTTATGAGGTGCTGGCACAGTAACGGGGGTCATCAAACAAACAAAATATTAATAGAGGGATTCGCTCATCAAAAAACCATCCAACGTGCTACGCTTTTTTATTATTTCCGAGTTCTCAAATCTAACCCACTCCGTTAGCTAGCCTACCCAATCCCCCCCCCCAGTGCAAACAGACCCATCTATCCCATTTCCTACTTCCTCCCCCTCCCAATAACAAAAGCGGCCCCGGTACCACCCTCTCTAGCCCCCCCACAGAGAGACCCGCAGTACCCCCCACCTCTCCCCCTTCCCTCTTCTCCCTTCCACCCCCATGGGAATCTCCCGGGAGCAACCATAGCACGAATCTCTAATTCGCAAGGATTTCAAGTAGTCCTTCGCTCACTCCGAGATTCCGGTTTCCCTAGACTTTTTCCCTAAGTGCGGGCGTGCGAGCAAGGAGAGGCGAGGTAAACGGGGGGAGAGGAGGAGGCCGCAAGAGCAAAACACACAAGGTCTGCTGAAGAGCTGTCATGCAAAGAACATGCGTTTGAGCACAGATACGGGTCTTACATTTCATATAAGCCAGCATAGCAGAAAGAAAGAAAGAAAGAAAAAAGGAAAGCAGTTAGGAGGATTCGTTTATTTATTAACGTATGTTCTAGCATGGCCGTTGATACCTTTAGAAAGAATGAAATGAAATGAGAAAGAAATGAAAAATAGTAACTACATGTACATGATATATCCATCCATTCATTCGTCCTCCCGTATGACAGATTGGAGCCTTGCTCCTTTTTCTTAGGAGGTTCAACCCATCGTAGCTTCTCCTCTCTTCCTCCCTTCAGCAATGAATAATAAACAAGAAAAGCCAAAAGGAGATCAACACAACACTCCCCTCAATCCACCTCTTCCTTCCTCCAATACCGCCAAAGCCCATTACCACGAGTACGCACCAGTATTTCATAAAATATTACATACCAAAACCAAGAGCGAGAGAAAAAAAAGTATTAATACCCCCTCCAATACCAATATCAAATCTCAAACATGTAAACACCCTATCCTAAACGCAAATATCCACACCCCAGACACATCCCATTCCTCCACTATGGCCAAAACCAGAAAGTAGAAACGCAAACGCGAGACTTGCCCTTGAAAGCGATTGAGCCAAGGGTATCACGCTGGGCAAGACCAGGCCAGGTCAGAAATAAACAATGGTGAGACGAGAAGTGGAAAGAAGAAAAAACGAAAACACGGAAAACAGAGAGCCTCGGTGCTGATATGCTTCAGACTCCTTGCTTATTTGTTTGCTCGCCAGACTATCAGTCACGGGCTTCCGCAGGCTCCTGAACTTTCTAGCGGGAGGGAGATTGAGACGGGTATCATAGGTATCATTCGCCGCCCGAAAAGGAACAAAGACACGAACCAAGGACGAGAACAAGGTCAAAGGAAAAAAAGTTTTAGTTATAAATGGTTAACCCATTCGATTGCGGATTCGAGTTTGGTAGTGGTAGTTGTGATGGCGATAAGTAACTTATATAAGATATTCATCCCCCTTGCAATCATGCAGGCATCTTGATATAGACCCGTTATCAAGCAAAGATTGCGCCCGCACAAACAGGCTGACAAAAGAAAAGAAGAAAAGGAAAAGGAAACATGGTCATCAAACCTGAGCTTTTTGGCTTTTTCTCTACCTTTGTCCTGTAATTTATGGAGGATAGACTGATTCGGACATTGGGTTCATCGGATGATCATCTGGCCATTCGTCTTCCGTGATACTGCTCCAAAAGAACCATACAGCGACTACAGCGAGCAACGTGAATAATGTCTCGAAGAAAGCACCGTCGATCTTGCCACTCGACGCACGGCAGATGTGAACGCTTATAACGAAGTTGAAGATCTGGCCGATAGCGAAGAATAATGCTGCGGCTCCCAGGCGGACTATTATCTTATCGTTAGTTTTTAACGCTCTAGCTGGGAATACATGTGACTAATAATTTACCTATCGGCATTATTTCTCCCAAAACCCTCAGTACCAAGAACGCTTCTAGAAGAAAGAAGGCAACGATTGCCAATAGCGGAAGCAGTAGGTACAGGACGTATAAGGCGTAATTCTTCAGTTCATCAGGATTTTTGACTGGAAAGTTTCCTGGTTTACCAAAGCCGGTGTCCAAAGCGACATATGCTGTAAAGGGATTTAGAGCCCGAGTCAAAGCTCAACACTAACAGATGTAATGCGCCTTACCAGTCCCGATGAAAAATGCAAGTGCAGACCCGGCCACCAGTCCCACGGATAGCGGTGTCCCATCGTCAATTAACTGGAATCCGACAATGGCGTTTAACAATAGGACCCATGTTGTTGCCGCTATTGCGCCCAAATGAATCCCAGTAAACCACTTTAAATCCGCCCCCAAATCCATCAGCAACTATCCTTTCCACCGGGAAAAAAATGAAGTCCTCTTCTTCTTCTCGAGACATACCACCAGCACCGTCCCATTAGTCAGAAATCCTCCAACCGTAAATACCTCCGCCAGAGATACTAAAATATAGAGTATCAAGAATATTTGCATTTCCCTGCATTCCCCACCCCAACCTCGTTAATGCGTGCTTCCCTCAACATCCGGCACCAGAAATTCCACAAGAACGCGCGTCCGGAACTAACCTTCGCCCCACTGCAGCCCTCTTCCTTTGCGATAACAATAGCAGTAACACCGAGACTATGATTGCAAGGGCACACAGTATTATTGAACCTGTCATTGGATACCGGGTTAGTGGCTGCGCATAAACTCAGACAATCGATCGGCCATTCCGTGGAACGAGGAACGAAAAGCAAAAAGGTGTTCGCCTGAAAGGGACGAACCTAAGTTTGCTACGCGTCCATCGCCAGCCCTGAATCCCTTGAGCACACATTGTTTTTCCCCCGCCCCTAAAGCATGAAAGAATAGCTAGAACTCAAGATCAGAAACCCTCCTCGGTTACAATAGAAGACGAAGAATGTAGCGGATGCGACGGTGGGCCAAAAACGTACGTTGCATACAGGTAATGTTGAATCTCGACAAAAGTCCTATTCGATCAAGCGCGTTGAATCAGTCATCTAAAGTCCCCTTCTTGTTCTTCCACCATTCTCTATTTGGCGCGTGGTCGCAATGGATGGGTGGATAAGCCAAAGAAAATACAAGACCTCACTCAACCACCCATTCCATCGATATTGAAACAAAAAAGGGGGGGAGGGGGAGAATGAGAAGAGAGAGAAAGACTTACATGAAAATCCCCGAACTGTGACATGATTAGAATTCCTCTCCGCGACTCTCACGACCGACCGAAGCTAGACTTGCGGGGAGGGAGGGGGAGAGAGAAGGGAATGGAATGGAACGGGGAGGAGGGAGTGGAAAGGGCAGAAAGAAATGAGATGGGTAGGACTTGAGAGAATGTGAAAGGCAGTGTGTTGGTTTGGTGTAGCCGTCAGCGTTCCTCTTCGGTGTATGTTACAGCCAGGCCCTTCGTAGAGGACGGAAGAAGGCGCCTTGGATGCTTGCAGACTGCAGGGTACAGCAAATGGGAGAGTGTGGGAAAGCGTGGCTGGGGTGTTTATTGGGGGCGGGGGAAGGGGAAAGGAATTGAAGGGTTTGCTTAAGCTTTTCGAACAAGTGTGTCTCTGTAGTCGCTGGGCTGTTTATTCCCCGCTCACTCCCCAGTCCCTCCTGTCAGGGCTTATGGTGGTTTTCCCCCGGGACGATGCCCTTGACACTGAACCCGTTTTCCCCAAAACCTTGGAGTTGAAACGAGCGAGTGCGGGAGAAGGATCAGCAAAGGGAACTCTGGGGAAGAAACATTAACCCACGAAATAGAATGAACCCCGTTATTATAGGATTGACTTCCTTCGAATCTTGATTTGTGGCTTGCCAACCAACTTCCTTCCTCCCTTCCCTTCCTTCCCCTTCGGTCTAAATTGGCCAGACGTACTGTACAGTACGGTACCGTACTCGAGTACCTTACAGAAGTAAACAACGGGGCGGAGGTGCAAAGGACAGGGATTGAGTCTCTCGAAAAAAAGAACAAAGAGAGATGTTACAATATCACAGGTATATATTATTATTATTACTTCTACCGCTATTACTATTTCGATACAGTGTCACTTAGATCTTTGCCATCACCATACTTCTCCAGCAGACCATTCTACAACTACCCGTAACACAGGACCAGGGCGGGCAGCCGTTACACCTTCAGCGGGGGGCGCCAGGAACCCCAGCGGTCAAACAGGCTAAGGCAAAGAGGAACCTTCCCCCGGGTCAATCCGGTCTTGAAATGTTCAACAGGCCCAAAGCAATTATCTCTCCTGCCTCTCTTGGTGAAAGAAACAAGCGTGTTCAACCATCCAAAAGTTATCCACCCGCTCCCCTCCTCCTCCTCCTCCTCCTCCTCCTCTCTGAAATAACGAGGCCACCAATTTTCAGGTGCCAGACATAAGCTTGGTTAAAACACTCGTTCTATTTTGCGCGTGCCTTCGTTCAATTGGCCAGACTGAATAAAAGATCCACCAGTGTTTTAGGCCGGACTTCCTCCCCTGATTCTATTTTTGGGCCTTCTGTTCTTGCCAATTTCGCCACAGAGTGTGTGGTAGTTTCATCAAGCAATCAATCCATCAATCAGTATGGTAGGCCTCCATTGCACCGTTTTATTAAAATCAGCTCCGCAGCCTAACCAACAACCAGCATTAGACTCCCATTCCCGTATTTTATTACTGGTGTGATATAATATCCGTAGCGATGAGCGAGGGTGAGAAGGGAAGGGAAGAGAGAAAAAATTGCCACAAACCTGGGAAATTTGATTTTTAACTTCTGGTAATGTGCTTGGCAAACGCTCTCTTTTCCGCTCTCCGGAAGCATGTCTCTTGCTTGGGGTTGGAGGACCATAGATTGATTGACACCGACAAGTGTTTCTTCACTTTATTACTAGTACAGGGAGGGAGAAAGGAACTGTAGTCTACTGCTTTAGGACTTCCCAATCTGATCTCTAATGCATGGTGTCGTGCACCACGCAATCCACGCATTCGGCTGCTCCCGCCCACGGTCCAGGCGCAGAACCCCATGGGCCATGGCTCAAAATTGACCATCGCCTGCCCACAGAACTCTTCCTCTTGTCTCATTTCGCCAAGAGATTTGCCTCTGGTCCAATGGCCCTCTCTCTTGTCCTGTGAGTGAGAGTGAATGGGTCTTGTTTTGTTATTACAAGTAATAAGGCAAAAGGAGCTAAGGCCCCCTCACCACCACTTGCCCAGGAGCGATTTTCCGATGATCAAACCCCTCTCGTTCACCCTGCAGTCGGCAGAATCGATTGGTGCCAGCTCCGACGGTACGAAGCGGATGAGACATTGAAAATACCGGTATTCTATGCATGCAAAATGCACCTGGGACACAAAACCTTCTTTGCTCGGAGGTTCTGCTGAAGGCAGCCTTTCGCAGAGACTTGGTTCGACACACAACTACGCAGCAACTTTGCTCCGACCTGTACCCGGCGAAGTCTTGATCTCCGTTCTTAAAAGTACCGTACTCGAGTAGACTACCTCATGCCTGCAATCACTTAAAAAACAACTTGGCGATCCCCAGCGTAACCGATAATAGAGAAAGGGGTAAGAAACACATTACGGTAGGCAATATCTGACGGCCCTTTACTACAGCCACGGGCGTCTAATTACCGAGCATTGCTACGAGCACTACTCGTGGTAGTCTCAATACGGTAACTCAATTGGCTGCGCAATAAAATAGCTAATATTTGGTTAGATCTGAACGAGCGGGGTAGTCAAGCGACCATCCACCTTTCTCTTCTCTTACAAGCAGAACCGTTACAGTACCATAGTATCACCCGTGCCTCTTTTTTGACCATTAGGGGCAGGAAAATCGAGCTGACGATATGCTACCCGGAACCTCAAACCTCGTACGCCGGCTTACTGCGGGATTGCAGTAAGTAAGTAGGCACTTGTGCGTTAAGTAAGTCGCCGGACCCAGGAAGAGGCGACCAGGTTCGTCTGTCAAAAATTTCCATCTTCCCTCCCTCTCTACCCAAGCATGTCGCCATAACCCTTCCTATTCGCCAAAATTCACCATTCTTCGAGTCGGCGGGTCGCACGACTTCCGGACCATCACTCGGTAAATCTCGGGTGTTGGCTAAATCCCCAGTTAACTCACGGCATCAATACCATAGACAAGATATTGTATACCAGTACTGTACGAGTACGGTATATCTACCCTCGCTGTTATCGTATCAGGAGGCCCTTTTTTTTTTCCACCCCCCGCCCGGAGGATATCCAACCCAATGTTTTGGAAAGAGAATTTTTGATACGAGCGTTTCACGCTATAGTGACTAAATATCATTTACGGTGCCATAGCGAAAAGGGAGGCGGCTAGCTCGTAACTCTCTCGGCGGATAGGATAGACGCTATAGAATGAATCTGAGATACGATAGAGGGCTTGCCCGGGGCAGTGGCTCCAGCGAACTGTATACCGTGCCCGCTTTGGAAGCCTGAAGATGTAACAGGATTTGTGAAAATGGGGGAGATCTGCCAAACTCAAACTAATGGCCGGCAGGATGTATCATCTGGCTCCGGACTACCGGATCTTGTCGTAAATCCTGGGTCTTGGGATTTCTAGACAATATTGTATTATAGCTTTCTTTACTATGGGCTTACAAGGGGGGAAAGGAGGAAAATTTTTCCCCGAAAATGACAATCCCGAGTGATTTAACGTGACGGGATGGAATGTAGCAGGGGTACATGTCCCCCTTCCTTTCATTTCGCAGTCTTGTGCAATTTGGGGGCGCCACACTGGAGAAGGGAATTTCTCCAAGATCTCTACTTGACTCTTCACAGGCCACAGAAGCCTAAACTTCCTTTGCGGCTTGGAGCTCATGCCATACTCTTTTTCTCTTCTACAACAGCCGAACCCGTTGTTGTTCTTCTTCTCTAGCAGTAGCCTGTACGGTACATCCAAAAACGCTGTGAATTCCGGGATCGAACACGAAAGGATTTCTAGAAGGGCGGCGTCATAGATCTGCGGTATTTCATTAGAAAAGAGAACACCAATGACTCCTTGATGCTAGAAAGGGCCGCGTGAGAACACATACCCGTGCTGGTATGATAGGTATGATGCCAGCGACGCAATCCGGCTATGGTACTATTTGTTTTGCTAGCTCGCCGCATACCGCGTCCGCTGCGGGCTGTACTTGTGCTGGTAGAATCGGTATCGTCATCCGCTGTCTAGTGTGGGGGATCTAAGCTAGGGCTCCGATACTTTACAGTGCTGGCTAGCTTACGGGAGTTTGACGTTTGTTCTTGATACAATGTGTGGCTGTGTTGGCCACCTTAATATCATCCGTGGAGGGGCTCCCAAGAAGCTCCATAGAAATAATATGTTTCCCCCCACGCCCCCCTTCCCCCCTTCATCGCCTGGGGGTTTGGAGGCCCTTGCAGTTCGGGGAAGTAGGTTCCCGAGATTTGGGTTTGAAGGAGGAATGACTGATAAAGATGCTGTATTGAGGGTTGGTTTGCTATTTCGACTAAGCGTTACACCCAGGAGGATTATGTGAGATCTGCTATGCCCAGAAGCCTCCATTGATACTGCGGTCCTCGATATACTCTACTTATTGAGATCATAGCAGGTGATCGGTTGGAGGCATTATTGTTTTATCACTTGCTGCGTTAGTGCCGAATTTCCCCACATCTGCTAAAGGGGCACTAGTGGAGTTAGGGTATTTCTTTGGTTGGCGGGTTCAACATCATAGAGGTGTGATGCTATCACATGATTCCGGATGATGGTTAGGAAATACTCACAGGTGCATTAGTTTACTTCACAACTATCGGTAACATCACTCTCGCATCAGGTTTAGTGCTCCTGTTTATGGAAAGAGATTTGTTATCATAACTTGACCTGAAATGCTTTTGATATCACTCGATTGACGTTTCTAGAAAAGTGCCAAGCTAGTTTTTTGGTTGCAATTTTAGGGTATGATAATGTAGGGAAATTCGGTACGATTGACACTGCTGGTATCATACAGGGGGTAACTCGATACAGCTCACGCCCTAGGCCCGGCGGGGGTCCAACTCATAAAAGCCATCCCATCGGCGGCCGCTCTCAACCGGGCATTCTAAGTATGAGACTCGAGTATGATAGCAGAAATCACCTTGACTTCTGTTTCTTGAGCCACCAGGATAGCCAAATGGTGATGCGTTGGGGTTTTACACTCATGGTACTGTATTATCGGGCATATTATTATACACCCTATGATCGCCTAAGACAAGTGAATTTGGAGATCGTAGGCGAACGGAGGAGGGCTGGTTGACAGTAGTTTAAGCGATCTTCCTTACTCCCACTTTGTTGTTCACTACTAGGCTTTCTAGGGAGCTTTTGTTTCAACACCACGATAGATGTGATCACCAAGAAATCATAGCATAACTTAGCATACCCTATCGGGTATCAAACTTGTAAGCTATGACAGCTCAATTTATGGCTGGTATCATCTGAGCACTTGTCCAGGTATCCCGCAGTTAATTATTCCTATCATTTTTCGAACTCGAATTCGGGCTCAAAAGAGGGATCTGCCGAGACTGTCTATTCTGCAGACGAACGGACGAGCAGCATACTCTTAGATGGTTTGAAGGAGGTGCAAGCACTCTGTTTCTATCATGACCAACGCATGCTCGAGTACATGCATTCATCGACCTTACGACCAATACTCGTAATTTTCTGACATTTGTGAACCCGACTGCCGATGGGCAGTTTGTTTTTTTGGCTTAGTTTTTTTTTTTTTTTTTTTTGTTTTAACTAGTGGACGCCTGTTAGGTTTAACTAGTATAAATATATTGAATTTATGAGGCTCTGGCCCATTCTTTGCCCATATGCAATGGTAGCCGTCCTCACAAACATCAAAAAATTACGAGTATGCAGGTGTGGTGAGAAGAGACAGGACTTGTGTATATATGGATGTCGATAAACCCGCGAGGTTGTGTTATTTCCTGCCACCGAACTCCAAGCATCAACTTTTTCCACTTGATTTGAAAGAAACTTGAAACAGACTATCGCCCTTGATTCTATCAACAGATCACCAATACTCTCTTCACGATGTGCATCCAACCCGTTGAACGACAAGCCTGCGGATGCTATTACGCCCGTTCGATTGAGCAGTGCCCCGAGTACGGTCAGTGGAATCACACGATTACGCGGAAAAGCATATACCTTAATAGTTTATGCTATGGCCATAGCTTGGTATGCCTACCTTATACTCTATTCCCAGGAAATCTCTCAGTACTCACTATGCCTTGCAGATAGCTGGTACCAGAACACAAAAGACCTATAATACATCCGCTATAAAACTTCGTCACTGAACTTTTGACAGCTTGTCCGAGTGACGTACAAGGGCAGGAAACAGCTAACCTGGACTGACAGGGATATGCTTTTGCTGGCTATCCTTAAATGAGTGTTCAATCGCTTCTTATCATGCCGGACCGTGTACTAGCAGCATGGCAGCAGTTCATCCGATCTGCCTCAGAGTCTCAGGCACTCCCTGTCGTCTCTCCCGCAACCAAGGGAGCTTTTTGTAGTAATTATCGTGTATTTCCCCTCTGGGATTCCGCTGCCCGTAAAAGGTGTATTTAAAATCATAAACTCATGTAACTGTTACCGATCTGGCGCCTGCTGGAAAACTGGAGGGCGTACAGTCAAGATTTACAAGGAGTCGCCTTTTCAAACCTGAACTTTTGTGGGTGTTGTCCAAAGCGGTTGGTAGAAGAAGCGGAGTATGTAGCTATTGAGATGGTTGGTATTAGAATAGCGATTGCGATGGGAATGATGATCATGTCTGGAAATGGAGGAATGGCAGGAATCTCTGGAGCATGGGCTTGCATGAGAGCGGGTACCGTATGGAATTTTGGAATGTTGCGAATCTGGAGGCTGCGCTGGACTAGGAAACTTGTATATATATTGACAGCTGTTGTTGTTATGATTGATGATATGATAGCAATACAAGACGCTATGGGTTGACTTCGGATTTTCAGTGAAAGTACTGTGAAGGCGATTGATATTTGTGACTAGATGACAAACATTTCGACCTATTGGTCCTCGTTCTGTGGCCGCTTTGGAATGGGCTAGAGCATCGGGTATTATACATAAGGCTCTTTGTATCCGGTATATACCTCCCACGGCATTTTAGTCATCTGGGCCAGACCCGCTGAGAGTTCAGCGAGGTAGTACCATCCGAGATGCTTGGCATGGCTTGACAACTAAATTTCAGTAGAATATTACTTATTATATCGTACGACCCAACCAAAGTTGCCGTCATGGAAAATATTTGCCAAACCCCGCTGAAGCAGCTACGATTACCTCGCTGAACGCTCACCAGGTGTAGGCCTGCATACAAGGCCCTTAAAGGGGCAGCTCCCAATTATGGGCAACTTCTACCAAGAGTGCTGCTCTGTCCCCCAACCTTTGGGCTATCCCAGCTTCGTCCAGTCTACAGTACTCAGCTGGAAGCAACAGTCCCCCATACCATGGTGGTCATTAGTGCTTTTACTTGTAAGAGTACAGAATAAGTCATGCAACGGTCTCCGCATTTGGCTATTTGGTATGGGAACCACCTCGATTCCCATCCCAAGTCATCATCGGTTTAAATTATACTCGTACTCCAGTATCGAGTTTTTGCTGTATTCTGCAAATGAACAGATGAACGGCATACTCCTACGTGGCTTGAAGGACCTACAAGCACTCTGTTTCTACAGTATCATAACCAACGCATGCATGCATTCATCAACCTTACGACCAATACTCGTGATTTTCTGGACGTTTGTGACCACGACCGCCGATGGGCAGTTTGTTTTTTGGCTTAGTTTGTTTCTTTTGTTTTTGTTTTTTGTTTATGGAGTGGTATATACCGATTAGGGTTGTTCACTATAAAGAATATATTAGATTGAATATTACATACAACCAAAATCCTGCAGCTCTGTTCCATTCTTTGCCCATATGCAATAGCAGCTGTCTTCACAAACGTCAGAAAATTACGAGTATGCAGGTGTGGGGGGGAGAGACAGGACTTGTGTATATATATGTCGATAAACCCGCGAGGCTGAGTTCTTTCCAACCCTCAGAATCCAAGCAGCGACTTTTTCCACTTCGTTGAACGAAACTCGAAACAGTCTATCGCCCCTTATTCTATCAACAGATTGTTAATACTCTCTTCAAGAATGTGCACCAAACTCATTGAAAGATATCCCGATTGCAAATGCGTCTATCGCATTTACATCGTTAAAAAGTGCCACCAGTACGGCCGTAACATTAGGAGTCACGTGATCACGGAGGAGGAGGCCTATCTTCCCACTTCATGCGGCCCCCATTCCCATACCGTGGTATGCCCACCCCATGCTCTGTTCCCAGGAAACCCCTCAGTGCTAGCCATGTCTTGCAGCGGACCAGAGCGACAATTTGATTCCCGTTCAATGACCTTCCCCGACCACAGACACTCACTTCTTAAGTTGGGCTTGGATTCGGAGATAGGGCTTGGCTTGGAACTTGGGACAAGGCAGGAGAATGATTGGGGGAATCGGATTTGGAGACACTCACTCAAACGACCATTTGTTCTTATTCCTAGGTAGCATAACAGACACTCACTCAAGCCACCGACTGTTCTTATTCCCACGTAGCATAAGAGATACTCACTTGACTGACTGTTCTTGCTGCCATGTACCTAGCATTAGGAAGGAGTCCCGTCGTGACCCCCTGATCCATGCCCATCACTCATTTGCCCATCCTCTCCTCTAGAGTACTAGGCGGGCTCATCCGAATCACCAAGTACTGCCAGTTAGCCGCTTGCCAAAAGTTCTGGTGCCCGGCTAGTACTGTAACACAAAAGAGCTATAACACATCCGCTATAAAACTTCATCACGATACCAATGGTGGTGCCAGAACTCTTGACACAGAGCTTGTCCGAGTGCAGTACAAGGGTAGGGAACCGCTAACCTGGACTGACAGGAATATGCTTTTGATGGTTAACCTTAAATGAGTGTTCAATTCTTATCATGCCTGGCCCTGTACCAGCAGCACGGTAGCAGTTCATCCGATCTGCCTCAGAGTCTCAGACACCCCCTGTCGTCTCCCTCCCACAACCAAGGGGGCTTTTTGTAGTGATTATCGTGTATTTCCCCGCTCGCATTCCGCTACCAGTAAAAGGTGTGTTCAAGATCATAAACCCATCTAACTGTTACCGATCTGGCGCCAGCTAGAAAAGTGGAGGGCGTACCGTCAAGATGTTACAAGGGGTCACCTTTTCCAGCCTAAAATTTTGTAAGTGTTGTTGTCCTAAGCGGTTGATCGAAGAAGTGGAGTATGCAGCTATTGAGATGGCTGGTATTTGAATGGGAATCACGACGGGAAATGATGGCCATGTCAGGAAATGGAGGAATGGCAGGAATATCTGGAGAGTGGGCTCGCATGAGAGCAGTATGGAATGTTGGAATATTGCAAATCTGGAGGCTGCGCTGGACTAGGAAACTTGTATATATATATATATATATATTGACCGCTGTTGTTGTTATGATTGATAGCAATATAAGACGCTATAAGGGTGACTTCTGATTTCAGTGAGGGTGCTGTGAAGGCGATTGATATTTGGTGATTCTAGATGACAAAAACATTTCGACCTATTGGTCCTCGGTCCTGTAACGGACCGCTGGGCTACGTTTCTCGGGGCTTTGGAATGGGCTAGAGAATCGGGTATAATACGCAAGGCTCTTTGCATACGATAGGCTACCTTCCAACTTGAAGTTCCAAGGCATTTTGGTCATCTAGGCCAGACGGGTGAGCCTTCAGCGAGGCAGCTCCCTCCCTCAGCGAGGCTTTACATGGCTTGACAACTAAACCCGGGTATTACTAATCAACCAAAGCTTCCATCATAATATTATTATCATAGCAAATATTTGCCACACTCGCTGGGGGAGCTGCCTCGCTGAACGCTCACCCCGTGTCGGTGCATGATACTGTACCGTACAAGGCCCTTCACGGGGATCACTCCCTATTACGGGCAACTTTTTACCAAGGCTCCTGCTGTGTCCCCCCACCTTTCAGTTATCCCAGCTTTGCCTAGTTCTACTCAGCTGGGAGCGACAGTTCTCCCCCCATGCCATGGTGGGTCATGAGTGTTTTTACTCGTACGAGTACAGAATAAGTCACGCAACGGTACAGTACCCCGCATTCGGTCATTTGGTGGGTGGGAACCACCTCGATTCCCATTCCAAGTCATCGTCGGTCTAAATTATAGTTACCCCACAAACTCCATTGTGACCCTGCGTCTTCACTGGAGGAACCTGGAACTTGGGGTTTGCGAGATCTCTCGTCGTGATCGTGAAATAAATAGAGGAGGCGTCACATGGCAAACCCCTGCAGCTGTCAGATTTGGCGGTCATGATGGGAAGTCTCATGATCTCTAAAGTGAGGCTAAGCCCGAGCCACAGCTAAACAACAGATGCTGATAACCTTTAGACTACAATACCGGCATGACGCGAAATCGCCTACGGCGGCGGCTGTTACTGGTAATTTGGCGCATGCCGTTACCGTCCCGGGACAAAAGTGGGTGGGCGACGAACAGGGGTGTTTAGTGTGCAGAAAAGGATCCCGTGGGGGGTTAGGGTTACGATAATTACTGCAACTAATTCCACCGTTTCAGCAGTGCGAGAGACAGCGAGGTGCGGCTATAATTCTTTAAGTTTACACGCGAATACTGGCATCCGTATCAGAGAACGCTATCATTGCTAATCTAGGTGAAATGGGTTTGGATAAAATAGAGTGACGGCGCCCCCGTGCATAGACCAAAGTTACAAGTAGAAGTCAGAAGTTCGAAGCCCTGGCAACCATGCCCGCGGCAACACCGGAGAAAAACTAGGAACACAGACTTCTTGCTGTTAAGGAGTTTTCTTCCCTCCCAAATATTCACCAAGAGTTCCAGCTTCCAACTTCGAACTTTCACTCCTGCGCGGGGGCGCCGTCACTCTAATAATTATTGGAAGAAAAATGGTGAGAAAGAGCCGCTGAAAAAGGTGTACCACATGGGCAATACCGGTACCCCAAGGCACAGGTCTGCCAATATTTGTCAAAGGCTACGTTAAGCGCTTTAGCGGACGGCCAAAAACGCTTGGGTAGTTTTTTGATTCCCTTTAAGTCAATAACCGCCTTCATGACCTCCTGAACGGCATCATCATTCTGGTTCGGGTGTTGCGTAAGAATTTCTTGAAACGTTTTTACGATCGTCGCAAAGGTTGCACTAAGATTAGCGACAAGACAGTAGTGCTGCAGCTCATGCCGGAGACACTCAGTGAGGGTTTGAAGGCCGTTGAAGAGAATGTATTAGCCAGCATATCGCTGCAGGACCCTAGACTCTAGCGCAATCCAGCAAGGGGGGATCGCATGGTGGGGTTAATCTTGCCAACATGTTCGTGAACATTAATCCACGAGGAAGTGATGTTTACTAGGAGGGGAAAGGTGTGTATACTGCCTCTGCGCTCAGGAATTCTGGGCGGGCAAACACCTTCTCCAATTCGCTTGGTGCCGGCAGATCGAGGGCCAAACGGGAGTCGCGAGGAGCATGCCACTTCCCCGCAAGCTGCCATATCAAGTCTGACAGTATATCGTTCTTTTTTGGGTGATTTTCTTTCGAAGCCTTGATATGTGTTCTTAGTTAACGGGCTTGTGAAAGTTTGCTTGGGGTGCTACTAACAGGCAATTGCACAATTCATCTCTAGCATCCATATTGCCGGGCCACCTCCGAGAAGGCGGCAGCCTTGTGAGACCTAGGGTGGAAGAATCAGAAATATATAGGCACCACAGAGACCTCCTTTTGTCAACAGTTTCAAGCATGGGGGAGCGCATTTCGCTGAGGATTGAGCTGTAAGAGAGGACTAAAGTCCAGATATCAGCAAGATCAGGTGGTGAATTTGTGACGAGCACCGATTTTTTTGCTTGCATTGTCCGATTGAGACGCTTGGCCTTGAACACTCTTTCTCTTTGCCATCTACAGTCTTCACCATAGTCGCGACTGAACTGGGCGATACGGACCCGGGTCTGCGGATTGTAGATAGTAGAATGAAAATGAGGTTTCACGAAACTGGGGCGGGTGACAAACAGGGGTGCTTAGTGTGCAGAAGAGGATTTCGTCGGGGTTAGGGTTACAAAAAATTACTGGCAACTGCCTGTTCGTTGTCCGCCCAGTTCCGCCGAGACAACGGTGAAGACTGTGTCTCGTTGGCCCGGACCGGCCTCGTTTCTTTGGGAGAACTTCAGATGCTCGAAGCTGTTGACTCGGGATCGGGAATCACCGCTGATTCTTGTGCACAGGAAAGGAGGAGCTCAGGGCCTCAAATGTTCCCATCCTGTATCGTGAAAGCAAACCGACAATCTCTGTATTATTTATTTTTTTTCAAAGAGGAGGAGCAATCCGCGGAAAGAAAGCAAAGAGCTCTGAAGTCCTCCACATACCAATATTCAAGGTTTTTTTCAGCGCCTTTTTTCATTCCATCTTTTTCCTTTTTGCACCCAGTCTTTTTCTCTCTCGATCTTTCTGTCCCTGTCAACGACGCAATTGAACACTATGCTTCCCGCTGTTTTCTTTTTCCCGCGACACACTTCGCAAGGTTCAGAGAAAGGCGTTTCTCTTCGTTCCTTTTCGGCTTTTGGCGGCCCCTCTTTGGTCGGCTGCATGGTGGGAGAAGTTCTTCGCGTAAAAGGGGAATCGATGTGCTGTAGTTGTTTCGTTCCCGTGTGAACCTGTTGTTTTTGACGATCTTTCGAGCTCCAGGTTTTCTTTTTCAGCGCCTTGGCTGACGCGGTTTCTAGAGATCTCTGTCAAGCATCCGATCGCTACTGTTTTTGTATGCAACTTGAATCTCACCTCGAAATCCTCTCTCGCGGTGTTGAGTTCGGCCATCATAATTGAGCACTCTGCAGGTATGGAGCCATCTGGGAGTGTCAGGATTTTATATCACTTGCGAAATTTTGGAAGAACGTGACCCTCCCGTGACCGTATGCTCGAAGTAGTGACTAAGGCGTCACATCATCACCCCCAGAGCGCAAGAGCGCCTGTGCAGCTTTCGGAAGGGCGGTAACAACCCCGCATCTACACTAAAACACTTTCTCCATCTTGTGGGGTGATATTTATCCTCGTCTCCGAAAGTCTCCGCTCTTCCGGAGTTCTGGCCCTTTCAGGATAAATTCGGTGCTCCAATGTTCCCGTCGAAGAATTGTTTCAGTAGATAAAATAGAGTACTTCCTAGGTACTCTCGCAATACTTTTTATCAATGAAACAATGCTTCAGGCTGAACGTTATCTTTTGTGATTATTCGGTTCACAGATTATGCAGTGTAAACATAGGTTTGTATGTGCCGAGTATCAGCAACGTCTAGAACATTGTCGAGTCGTGAACCCCCACTACCGACAGCCTGCTGGTAAGAATCAAATTTTCATTGGTCACATGGCACGGCATGGGTGGTACGGTATTTTGTGATATTTCTGAATTTTTGGGCACAGTAAAGTACGGTATTCCATTTCCTTCTTTCTTTTTTTTCCGTTCACAGCATCTGGGTTAGATCTCGGGTTTTATCCCTTTCTGTGGCCCAAATCTCTATTACAGAAGATTTTGCGAAACCGTTTACAGGGCTGAAGCAGCTGTCCTGCTCCCACTTACTCGAGTACACTCGTAGGCGATACCGTTACAGTATCTGTAACTACGGTATCCTAGAACGGAAATGGCAATGGCCGAGCTGTTAGCTAAATAGTTCGGCCGAGCGATTACCGTGGAAAATTGGGGGTACGGGATGGCTGAGAACAGACGTCACCGCATTGTCAGTCCATGGAGAGGAAGTGACTTTGGGGACCAGGAAGACTTCTTAGAATAGGCGAAGACCATCTCTAATGCGATGGACTTGGCGAAACTTGTATTCCCAACAATTGGGAAGACTTTTTTTCTTTCATGCATGCAAAGTGGAGTAAAAACAACCAAAAAGTGATGAATACTCCCGATAAGGGATATTGATTCGCTCAAGCACTGAAGCTAAGATCACCAATTCTGTACTGTATTGTACTCGAGTACGAGTAAGCACGCTGCCTTCCAAGTGCCGGCTCACACAATCTGATATCAAGAGATCATTTTCTCCTCCCCGGTTCGTCAGCTATTCGGATATCATCTTTCACAGTATGGTGCGAGTACTCGTAGCTTCCAATACAATTATTTTTTTCCCTTTTCTTGCTATCATATTCCGACAAGCTGCACTCTCGGCCGCATACAGTTTGCATACCGGTATCCTTCCCCTTCTTGCGCTTGCCTCAATCGCACAACCAATCACTGCCCTGGGCAATTGATCTTTTCTATCTTTGTTCCCCTTGAATGCACAGGGAGATTCTCTTTTTCCCCATCCGCCCTTTGCATACTTGTACCAGCATGGTCGCGGCAACGAATTAATTTTTTTAATTCCTTCATTCGGCGCTTGACACGCTGTTCTGCTCTGTCTGATCACTACACCCTTTCCTTGAAACCCGAAAAGAAAAGAAAGAAAGAAAAAAAAAGGATAATATCAGAAAACAACGAGCAAAACGAAAAACGAAAAGCGAAAAAAATAAAATAAAAGGAAAACACTGAAAAAACAAAAACAAAAAAAACAGATGCATTCATCGGACTGATCTCTGTCTTTCTTAGCTTATTGTAGACTTTTTTTATATGATGTTTTGCGTCAGGACAGCTGTGAACCATCGCTCATTCATCCACTTACTCACTCACCCCTGCCTAGTAACTTTGCTTGGTCTACGGTAGTCTCGTGCGTGTCTTGGAAGGGCCAGGTGCTGTTCTCATCGCCCAACGGAGCTTCCTTGACCTGACTACTCTACAACCCTCCACCACCACCACCCCTTCCGCATTACCCAGCCCACCACCATCACCACCACCACCACACTAAGGTCTCGAGCCCGCCCACCGGAAGGCAAAATTCATTTTCACCCGTTCTGCGTTCCTCCCACATCAACCGCCGGCAGCCGTGGGCCTGCAGCAGTCCTGGACCCGTCAAATATTGAAGAACACGGCTGTCCGCCAGCCCCATCGTCGTCACCATTCCTCCTACATCTTCTTCCACGCGCCCGGTCGATATACCCCTCCGTTCCCTAGCTCCTCGACTCTCCTCTTCCTCCGACCAACACACAGAATCTCTCCTCCCTCCAACGTCTTCACATCATAACCCTCCCCACGGCCACTCTTCATCCCCTCGCTCATCCATTGACTCAGAGGATTCTGGCTTCTCCTGGAGCGATACCGGTGACTTAGCTGAACAACTTGGGGAGGAGGATCCCTTATCCATCAGACTTCAGGAAACCCTTGGCGACGAACTCCTCAGCGGCCCATCATTTAGCACCCGTTTCTCTCACCGCCGCTCTGGCTCGAAGAAGGTTCGTCATCACCGACGTAGGTCTTCAGCCTCGCAGTCATCTCACCACGGCGGACACCGTCGACAAGAGATCCTTATACCTACCCCAGGACCCAGGAAAGTATCGAGAGCGGAAAAAGCTTTGGTGTACATCATGATGTGCGGTCGTAATGGCAGCTCCGTGCATGGGCTCACGGGGAAGCCCTTACTGTAATTACGCCCCTATCTTTTCCAGCTATGCGCAAACTAACGTTAGAGCAGATATTTCACGAGTGTTTTCGTGAGTTTAGGGGTGTTTTTGTTCGGTTATGACCAAGGAGTCATGTCTGGGATCATCACGTACGAGAATACCCCTTGGGCCCCCTATCAGATAAGGTACTGATTTTATTTTCTATAGCGGTCCTTATTTTAAGGATTATTTCAATCAGCCCACCAGGGCCCAGATAGGGACTATGGTAGCTATCTTGGAAGTCGGAGCATTTGTATCATCCCTAATTGTAGGCCGAGTCGGAGATATCATTGGAAGACGAAAAACTATTTTTTATGGAGCTATTATCTTTGTTACTGGAGGCGCTCTACAAACCTTTACTACTGGAATGGGATCTTTAATCCTTGGCCGTATCATTGCTGGTATTGGTGTTGGTGCACTTTCAACCATCGTTCCGGTTTATCAGTCCGAAATCTCGCCCCCACATAATCGAGGTCAACTCGCATGTATCGAATTCACGGGTAACATCGTGGGATATGCATCAAGTGTCTGGGTAGACTACTTTTGTAGCTTTATCGAGAGTAACTACTCCTGGAGGCTCCCGCTTTTTATGCAATGTATTATGGGCTCTTTCCTCGCTATCGGTTCCCTTGTCATCTCCGAATCTCCGAGGTAACACAAAGCGTCATTTCCCTTTTCGCCCTCGTGACTAACAAATGATCTGTAGATGGCTCCTTGATAATGACTATGACGAAGAGGGGATGATCGTCTTGGCAAATCTTCATGGTGGTGGCGATATCCACAACGAGCGTGCAAGGGACGAGTTCCGTGAAATCAAGGGGAATGTCCTTATGACGCGCGATGAAGGCGAACGGTCTTACACCGAGATGTGGAATAGGTACAAGAAGCGCCTCTTGATTGCTATGTCGTCCCAAGCATTCGCCCAGTTGAATGGGATTAATGTTATCTCGTACTATGTGAGCTGCTCCACACACCGGTTTATATGTTCACCTCTAACAGGAATAGGCTCCCATGGTTTTTGAACAAGCCGGATGGGTTGGCCGCGACGCTATTCTTATGACCGGAATAAACGGAATCGTCTATGTTCTCAGCACCATCCCCCCATGGTATCTTATGGACAAGTGGGGTCGTCGCCCTATCTTGCTTTCAGGAGCCATCATCATGTCCCTCGCACTCTCGGCGATTTCGTACTTCATTTACATTGATGTCCATTACACTCCACGGATGGTGGTCATATTTGTCATTATTTACAACGCATTTTTCGGATACTCATGGGGACCTGTCCCATGGTAAGTTTCGAGTTTGTTCCTCTCGCTACCTTTGATACTAATTACGAGCAGGTTATACCCCCCGGAGATCATGCCCCTCAGTATCAGAGCCAAGGGTGCTTCGCTTTCGACAGCGACCAACTGGGCGTTCAACTGGTTGGTAGGCGAGATGACACCAATTCTACAGGACTGGATCAAGTGGCGCCTGTATCTGGTGCATGCGTTCTTCTGCGCCGTTAGTTTCGTTCTTGGTGCGTTAATCTAACAATTAATTTTTCTCTTTGTGACTCAAGACATGTGCTGATTCCACAAATAGTTTACTTTGTTTACCCTGAGACCAAGGGCGTCCAACTCGAGGATATGGACGCTATCTTTGGCGACCAAACCGTTGCACCAACACCCGCTACTGCGCGGCAGTCACTCCTTCACCCCAGTCGCAGTGGGAGTCCGGTTCCTTCCCTCGATATCGGGAGTGCTGATTCGAAGAAGTCGAGATCAGCGGGCCGATCGAAGAATCGAGGAATAACCGAGTGGTTCAGCGGATTGTTTGCAAAATCAGAATACGAGGCTGGAGGAAACTATAGAAGGCTGGATGAAGGAGATGAGGTTTAGATAAATTGGCTGGAGTTTTTGAGTTTTTGTTTTCTATTTTTATATTTTTTCACATTCAACCTCTTCAATTCTATTCATTTTTAGTTTATTCAATTTTCACTTGGCCTAGGATTCCCCCTCCTCTTGGGTTATCACATTCGGCATTCACACTATTTTCAGGGGTTTTGTCAGGATTTATGGTTAGTGTTCGGAATGTCTTTTGTTTTTCACCCCCACTTCACCCCCACCCCCGCTCCCACCCCCGCTCCCACTGCTTGTTATTTATTTATTCTTTTTCTTTGCTCTCCTCGCTGCTTTGTCTTTGGACGTTGTCCGGGAGCGTGATTAGAGGTTTTCCTTCTGTGCCCCTGTGGCCAAAAAAAAAAGGTAGAAGTGCATGGTCTACTTGATATGTAACTTTCTGGGCTTGGGTTATTTTTTTTGTCAAAGTGGAGAGAGACCGGGAATGGCTTTTGTACGTTTCATTACCATTGAATTAGGCCCTGTTTGGCAAGCCAACTTTTGTAAGGTAACACCTTACCAACCGCGGTTTGTAAGGTTTCTCAAACCGCATTTTGTAAGGTGTTCCACGTTGTAGTTTGTAAGGTATAGCTTGCCAAACACACAGGAACTTGTGTAGGGTGGAGACAATACTTGTGTGGCTATTCGGGCTCAACCCTAAACAGGATCGGAGGAAACAATATTATTGCAGTACTAAATTGAATTTATTATAGGGCAAATCTACACATTTACCAGTCACTTGAATGTTTTCAAAATTTTCTTAAGCCCTAAACTACACTACTTCAAACCACGGCACATAAGGTCCCCAAGCTCTACCTTTCAAGCCTTGTGCTGCCAAACACATCAAACCTTACAAAAGTTGGCGTGCCAAACAGGGCCTTAGTTTGTCCAAACGTCGTTGTCAAGCCCGCTGTGAACGTCTCGACGAGTTAACCGATCATACGGCCTTGGCAAGCCGAGGAGGTCCTCCCGACTCGTTAACGAAAATACCCGAGTGATGAGTGATGACCGCCGGTTATCCTGCATGATGGCGAGCATTGGCCTTTTGAAGCTGGGGCCTTGGAAGCTATCGGAAAAGGGGGCTTATCCCATTCCCGGGGCGAAACCAACCCCGGACTTCCCTTCACTAACCACCCACGGTACGCAAGGGCACCGCAAGTCTCATCACTTGTGTCTCACCCGGGAGATTGGGGAGCGCGAAATGATTATAAAATCTCCCGATATCCACCCTTCCCTTCTTACTGTGTCCCCATTCCACCACTCTCCTCTAAGCGTCCTCCTGCTCCTCCTCCTCGGGGCACCAAATAACCCACCGCAATGGCCCAAAACCAGCAGCACCGCTCAGCACCGCCAGGATTACCCCCCCTCCTGACGCTTCCCCCCGAACTGATCCTCACAATCGCTGAGCTCCTCCCACCAAAGTTCCAATCGCGCTTGCTGCGCGTCAACATCCACCTGGCGAACGTGCTGACCCCCCTACTAAACTCGGCCGCGAACCAGACCGCGCGGGCCGGCGGCGTGCCACTGCTACACTGGGCTGTCCTCCGCAACGACGTCCGCCTCATACGACTCCTGCTCGCCAAGGGCGTCGCGGACGTCGCGTACCCGGGTTACTGCATGTACACTGCATTACACCTCGCTGTTGCCCACGGCAGCGTCGGCGTCGTGAGGGCTTTGCTCGAGGGGGAGAACGGTAAGAGTGTTCGCGGGGTTAGAGACCGTTGTGGGAGGACGCCGTTGGGGATTGCCGTTATGAAGGGGGGTGTCGGGGAGGTTGTTGAAATGTTAAGGGGGAAGGGGGAAGTATGATGCTCGAGGGGAGGTGTTGAGGGGGGGTTTCTTTTTCCTACCTGGATTAGACGGGGTGGTGGGTTTTTTAACTTTTTGTTTTCGCACGCGTGTGTTTTTGCATCTTGGGTGATATACGGTATGGTATGTTGGACGTTGTGGTCGTGGCGAATGTTTAATGAGGTGATCGACTACGGTGGACGAGACTACGACTGGGGGAGCCTTACCTTTTTATTTTATTTTATTTTATTTCACTAATCGCTCCATTTAATTTATGTCCATATGTCTGTCATTTCTTTTCAATTGTTTATAACCCCGATATTGTTATATACAACAAGGAGGGCGTGAATGAGTGAGCGGTTGTGTATCGTAGGGCATGTGAATAGGATCGGTGTCCCTCTCTTCTGACTCGCGACCTTCTGACTCGCGATCTCTCTGACTTGGGGAATCACACTGAGCCCACCGGGGCTCACTCGGGTTCCGGCTACTATGGGGAACTTTGGATTACTGTATTTCTTTTTTTTTCATTCTCCTCTTTTCTTCTCATCCATTTCCATGTACGGGTAGTGTCTTTCAAAGTTCTATGCGGTAAATTTACTCCCCTTGGGAAAAGCGCGATCTCTCCAAAGGGGGAGGAATGAGTTCCCCTTGCCTTAGCTCCCACGGCAGTGCCCGCCCGTCCGTCCGCACCCGCCCTATCACTGCCACGTTCAATTGCCACCTTGAGCACTCTCCCCTACCACACCTCTCTGTACTCGGGGGGGTCATGAAATACCGGAAAGGGGGGTATCCCTGCTTCGATAACTTAGCAACCAAAACTCACGAAAACTTGGAAAGCAGCAACAGGGATCAGCTCTTGATAAACCAGTATGATGAAAA
>Ga0307509_10001130_pt1 | contig 45784 bp, 49 predicted proteins | sample 10_EM_MG_FD_202245 | JGI IMG/M metagenome (GOLD analysis project Ga0307509, IMG submission 202245) | Populus trichocarpa ectomycorrhiza microbial communities from riparian zone in the Pacific Northwest, United States - 10_EM | ecosystem: Host-associated > Plants > Roots > Unclassified | place... | reverse complement strand
CATATTATCAAATATATCATCTACAACTTAATTTGAAGCTTAATCAATTATTAAACTCGATTCAATATTAATTATTAGTAAAGGTAAATATCAAAAAGCGCTCCCTTGGTGTGGACTGAACACTGCACCTTATGAATTTACAATTTTTGTGGTACAACCCTGATTCCTGACAGGTTTGAGCGTTTCATGTTGCATCTATCCAGGTCCACACTTTAGATGCAAGGCACCATACAGACTATAAGGGGCTATAGTCCCAGGGCTTGGACCTCCTGTACTAGCCAAGCCGAAATCATACACCCCCAAACGAATCCTTCTAACATCATGGGACATCACTCGTGCCGTCCCCCGCCGTCCCCTGTAGTCCCCCGCCGTCTCTCACCATTCTCGGGAGTCCTCACCCGCCCCCTGCCGTCCTCAACCATCCCGCCCCGTCCTGGGCTCTTGGACGTCCCGCCGGGCCCCCGGACGGTTGGGAACACTATTCAAGATTGACGTTTATGGAGGGCTGGGATCAAGGCTGAGGTCTACGGAGCTCAAGATCCCGCATAATTTTATCTCTAGCGAAGATCCTGAAGATCCCGATGACCCCCCTCATGTTGTTTTTACCGTCGCTGAACTCAAAAGAGTTTTCTCGGAAGAGGTTTGAGAGGCTGCAGTAATATAGGAATTACACTGTGGAATTTGAAATATGATGAGGGTACTGATTCGAGTTCCGCTGTGTTTCGCCCTAACTTGCAACTCCCACTCGGCACTGTAAGAATCAAACCTAGGCGAGCGCGATGCCAATAAGAGTATTGTCAACTATGCAATTGGCTATTATCCTCTAAATCACCGGCACCTACCGGAGTTTAAAAGAGTGTATCTTAGCCTATTTAAGCAATCAACAGCAAATATATGCAGATAATCTTGCCTTCATCATTGACATAGTCAGTCCTACTAAAAGTACTATATTCTGAGCAGTGAGCACCACACCGTTTCTCAAGCAACAAGTTTTTTATATCATGACTTTACAAAGAGACAAATGCCCAACATTGTGAATGAGTCTAAGTACTACCGCGGCTTAAGTTATACTTTGCTCATTACTTACTAGTCGTTGCTAATGGCAGCACTACTGCAGTGCAAAAAAGAGCAGAAATTGGGCATCAAACGACTGAATCTGAAAGATTTTCACTTGCCCTTTTCCCAAATACACTCCCTGATCGACTCAAACCATAACTCGCTTCCCTACTCTGCATGAGTGCTAGTGAACCTAGATTTTGGAAACCTTTACATGATCCTCTGATTACAGCCGGACAGGCCCCCAGCGAACCCCACCACGACAACAGCCCCACAGGCAACTGGAACGACAAATGAACAAATAAATATTATACAAGAGTGAGCGAAAGCCACAGTGCCTCCCTGTTCGTAGCTGCCCCCATGCTATTCAGATTCTAATGCAAGCTAATTTGGCTACTGTGGCTAGGTTAGATTACTTTTGGAAAATAAGACAAGAGCAGGAATTACCTAGTCCTCCATCTGCCGAAACCTCCTCCGTGCAAAGTGACCTAGTTCTTCAAAGCTGAACACGACATCTGCAGCTCCGTCATGATGTTGGTCGAAGACACAATCATAAGGAATCCGGAGCTCAGTAGATCCCAGAGTTGATTTTACCACCCCTGCTTCATCAATGTTGAAATCCTGGACACAAGTCGGGACGCGGGCCGGGGTCTGTCTGGTTTCGGGGCGGGCGGACTCAACCATCCTCCAACATTCAATTCGCAACGCATGCGGGTCCATGGTTATACTGACGAGAATCACGAATCGTATCTGACCGGCAGAGTTGCGGAGCCACCACTGGGCATCCAGGTGAAGGAAATCCTCTCCTCCTGAATACCCAATTTCAATCATCACTGAAGGCCACGCATCCCTTCCCAGCCGAGTCCCTGGCCCAAAGCCCTGATCTCCTTCCTTGCTGCGGACCCCGGGAACCTGCAATAGTGTTGCACCAAACCCTTCAATGGAATCAACACTATGCCCGGGAAGAGAAGTGATCCTATGATCAATCTCTAAGAAAAGGTTCATACCAACCCTCCCGTGCTCCGGCCCTGGATTTATGCGTAGGATTGCTGCATCTAATGCGTTCTCGAATGTGAAGCGTACCGTAGACCTTAGCTGCACTCTGCGTAATTCTCGCTCGATCACATCAAACTCACGATCGACAATTCCCTGAAAATATAAGAAATATTCGTTTGCAGTCCCGGAATCGATAATATTCCTGACTGCTCTGGCAAGCTTTCGTGCTGATTGATATTCGAACCTGTGCTGGTCCGGGATTAAGGCAGCTTGCATCTCAAACTGGGTAGCTTCCACGCCCAGGGCTCCCGGCCAATCACCTCCGCTGATTGGGCCGTGTGTAGTTTCGCCTGGATTATGAGGCAGAGACATGAGGTGGTGTGAATACCGATATGTGGATGAGGAAATTGCTTTTGCGAGTGACGTATTATGTGAGCCGGGGTTGAAGAGCAAAGTGCTTTAGACGGGAGACAAGGGGGTAGTGGTTGTGTGGTTGCTTAGTTCGAGAAATATAGGGGATGCTGATGATAGAGGAAAAGGGTGAGCAAGCTCTAGATGGGTATTCCTGTAAGTGCTTAGTGGGCACCTAGGAGATGTGTGTTGTTGTTTAGTTGCTCGGTTCCTAAATAGAGCGGGTGAGCGTAGGGCGTGACAGCCCTTTTTTTTAGAGCTAGGGCCTTTTTGGGTAAGCACGACGGTTGCCCATCGCCTCATGTCATCTCACGACATGCCTCCAGAGGTGTGGCAATGGCACCCAGCCGAGCTCAATGCCAATATATACGATAGCCCTTGCCGACCGGACTGAGAAGAGAGCAAACCAAGGCGGGGAATTCTCACAAAACCTAAGCCCGGGACATACTGTAAAAACCGCAAAAATCGCACAATTCGCTATCATATATGGTTCCGAATTCCCTGCGCTAGAAAAGAGGAGAACAGAAGAAAAAAAGAGCTACTCAATCCTTATAAGAGACATATCATAACCAATTTTAGCTCTCTGATGATATTTAAATTACTTACACCATCACTGAGGAATACTCAGGCTGCAGCTTAGTCATCTATTTCTTAGACACTGAGAGGGGCGGCACAACACCTTCCAAGGTTTCGGCAGTCCAGGAGATGGTGGCACTGTCTTAGAAACAGAAGTATTGTCACAAAAAAGAACCTGAACGCGCCCAGGTGGAAACTGGAAAAAAAAAATTATATCCTAACAGCTAGTGCTCATTACAGGTCTCTTATCTGATTCTAATAGTTACCCGGGGGTGTTCGGTTATTTTTGATAATATGTAACAATCGTCGGCGCCCCCTCCTACTATTTTCAATTTTTTGTTTCACCCATCGGCGGTTTGTATATATTTTACCTATGGATACCCTCGAATTCATATAATATCTTGCTTGAAATATTTAAGTTCAGGGATTGCAAGTGGTCTACAGAAATAGCCTACCATTTAGTTAAGATAGAGGGAAATATAGCACGATAATCACTGAAAGCTACACGCTCGCAGACATCCACCTCCGGCCCCTCACCGTTTGAAGTCTTCCGCTCTCCCGGTCATCAAAAACCCCCATCCCCACGCATCGGCCCCGGAATTGGTGTTCCCCCAACTGCCCCCGCACCGACAACACCGATTCCTATCCACCCAAGCTAGTCCTAATCCAGACACCATTTTCGGGATCCTTTTTTCGTTACCCAAGTCTTAGAGTAAGAATCCCCAGCCCAAGATCCGTACAAGTGCATTGCTGAAGAGTGTAGGGGAAATTTATCGGACCTTATCGTTATGCCAAGCCAGGAGGGAGCCGTTTTGAGATAAGAACGGAAATGGATGGCGGACTGTCCCCCCCGCCCGCTGAAAGAGAAATGTGCAAAAGGTGCGGTTATGTTTCCACATTCCTGGAATTGCTTGGATTATGAACATTAAGGCATGTTTTTCTAATTACTGATGTTGGGGGGAAACCAGTAATTGAGTTGTGTTACATAATTGCATACCCGAACTGGCATTTCATTATAAAAGTCCAGGGAGATCGAGGTTTTGCGCAGGGATGAGAGGGTGGAGGAGATGGAAGATTAACATAATACTTTGCAGGTATCGTACTTGGGTGATTATGCGTCTGCTTTATAATTTTACTTCCTATCCTTAGATGGCTAGGCTTTTAATAACACGTGGTTTGCGCCCGACATCCTTGTTAGAGTAGAGTAGACTACTTTGTAACCCTTATAACGAGCGAGCTCGGAGACATTTACCAGAATTAAAATCTAAAAATGCTTTCCGATTCCCGAAATAGGGATCGGAACTCGCCGCAATATTCTTCTGTTTCTTTTTCTACCCGTATTGTCTTGCGAGCACTATCAAAGATGATCAAAATTCCTTCCATCATTGTTCTCGAAGAGGCCTGTCTGGCACGTCTAACTACCAGTCCTCCACCGCAGGTACAGTACTGTTTTTATCCAGTTTTTAACAATCTTCCAAAGAATCCTCGCAATATCATACATCGCATTTCTCTATTTAGAAAATTATGCAGTCTATATATCGTTGGGGAGAGAATAGGAAAAAATGGAAGGGGAAAAAATTATACAAGGAAAAAGACAGTATAAGAATTTACAAAGAGAAAAATTTAAATATAATGGGTGAAATCTACAAGCTAAATTTTTAATTATAAACTCGATCTTCTCAAAGATAGAAATTTCACTGGAGCAAAACTGTAAGGAAAATGTTAACGGAAACTCGTAAATCCTTGCCCATTAGGGAAAGAAAATGGCTTAAAGACACAAGAGGGCATGGCGTGTATCCGCATTCCCAGGACATATGATTCCCCCGCCGACAAGGTGATGTCCAAGTGCGTCTCAGGGGGTGAGATGTTCGGAAAGGGAAGGGGCGGAGAGTATGATATTTCCACGAGGAGGTGTCCCCTAGGGCTTAAATGGTATTTGGGGTTGCCGCTTTGCAAGACTGTAGCAGCGCTACTATCCTCTCATGTCCATGCCGAGAGGCGAGATGGAGCGGGGTTTGGCCCAGATCATTTGGCTTGTCGGGGTTGACATCTTCCCGCTGAAGTAGTATTTTAACCACTCCCTCATGTCCATTCTGAGCAGCAAACGAGAGCGGAGTTTGGTCAAAACTATTGGGCTTGTCGGGGTTGACATCCCCCTGCTCGAGTAGTATCCTCACCACCCCCTCATGTCCATTCGCAGCGGCATCAGAGAGCGGTGTTTCGCCCCAATCATCTGGATTGTCGGGGTCGACCTCCTCCCGCCCGAGCAGTATTTTTACCACTCTCTCATGTCCATTCTGAGCGGCACAAAAGAGCGGTGTTCGGCCAGAATGATCTTCCTTGTCGGGGTTGACCTCTCCCTGCCGGAGTAGAAGTTTCACCACTTCTTCATGCCCATTATACGCGGCCCATGAGAGAGGCGTATAACCACAACAACCTCTCTGATTGATGTCAGAACCTCCCACCTCTATTAAAGCAGCTACCACGTCAAAAATTCTAAAGAACGATGCGCAGTGTAGCCCACTAAACGGAGGGCAATTATAGACGCGCCTGAGATACAGACCCGCATGCTCAAGGAGAAATTCGGTCGATGTCCGGCTATAGTGCTTCTTTAACAGCTCTAGCGCAAGTGATCTCCCGTAGTCTGAGAGCTCCTTTTTTGCATGCACCCCCCAGTATACTGAACAATATTCCAGAAATGGCGCGCTCCGAGTCCCAGGAGAAGGAGCAGTCGAAAGGGTTTTGATCGGCTCGGAATTTAGGTAGGTCAAGCAGATTTCGGCCATTGTAGAGTGAGGTTTACAGAATATATCGGGATGAGAGAAAAGATACTCCTGCAGGGTAAAATGGATCAATCGCACAGCGGATGCCTCTTTATCCACAGTGATAAGGCCTTGACAGCAGTTCACCAATGTCGACATCGAAGGGATGTTTCCAACATCGAAATCCGTGGAACCTAGCTGGACTGCTAATGCGTGACAGACCTCATCCACTCGCAATGGCCGTTCCGCATGACTGATCCACATTAGGGCTGTCATCCCGAGTCTCGATTTGTCCCCATCTTGCGCTTTTATCCGCTCAACCGTCGCGCCGTAAACATCTCCCAATTCTAATCCATTTGTCATTTTGATCAGTTTTTCTCGTCTTCGGGAGATCGTGGATTCGTGTAAAATTCCATCGATACTTAAGGAAACCAGTAGAAACCTAGATGAATATCTATTAGCGGATTGCGTTTGGAGGGGTTCCTAGTAACATCGCCCCTACATACATTTCCGACATATTATCCGGAATCTTCTCCAGAATATCTGCCTCTAGACTTTCATTCATGGCATCAGGAGTTTCGTCCTCGTCTAGTCTAAGACGAAGGTATTCAATAATATCATTTTTTCCGGGCCCTACAAACACACAGTTACACACTTATCACTCGCTCTGCAAGACGCCTCTCGATCTCAGCCCGAACATGAGGCCTTGCAATTATAAATATTCGCGTGCGCGGGGATGATTCGAGGATTTTTTGGAACGAATTAAGGAGCTTGACTCGATTCGCCGCCGCACATTCGTCTAAGGCGTCTATGCATATAAATGTGCGAAGTGAAAACGTGATGACCTGTAGCATCTTCACGATATCCGGGAGTTGCGGTGCCCGTCCAGCATTAGCCAATTTTTGCTCTTCAAAAGTTCGTGTTATTTCCTCTGGAACTTTTTCCATTCCGCCAATGACCTGCCTCAGCAAGGAACCCAAAATACTGGCCACAGACTGCCCCTTTCGAGCCGCGAAGTCTAGGTAGAAACATGTGACGGCGGTGCCTTGCCCCCTGAATTGATCGGACAACCTGTCTACTACCAGTGAACTGACATGGTAGCCTGTTAGCACTAGCTCCCTTCTTTCCTCCGAAGATAATTCCGGTTACCTGATAAATGTCTTCCCGACCCCCGGACCTCCATATCCAAACAAGACTGGCTTACCACCTTCACCTTCGCCACTCCGGTCACGCCAGCTTCTGAATTCTTCAGTTTGCAGCAGCCATTCTCCTATATGGTCGACGCGGCGCTCTTGGATATCCCGATGCCGTAACTTGGGCTCTAGGGGTGACAGCCAAGTCAAAAGTGGAGACCGATCATCCGCAACAGCATAGTAATTCTGCACATTAAAAGAGTTCCTATTATTGGAGAAGGTGCTATTATCGATGGTAAATTGAGACATCCTCCGATTTTTTTGTTTTCACTGCTGTAGAAGAGGAGTTTTTTGAGTATTGTCAGTTGATGATATTCTTAGGAGCTGGGAAAAGCGGGGTCTTGGTGGTGAGGAAAGGCGGGGATCCTCCAGCACCAAAACAGCGTTGCACATCTCGCATTACAGAACACCGAAGAGCCTCGCACCATACAACCCGCCATTCACAAAACTTCCTAAGCGCCGGTCATAGAGCAAGCCCAACCGGATCCACACCGGTACTAGTACATAAATTATGGCAGCCTTGGTGGCTGACACTACGAAAATCAATCATTGGTGAAAGCCACAAATATCGCATGTGGTGATAGCGAGAGTTTCTGCTTAATAAACAATCTGCAAGACTTCCATTCTAGAGAGAGCAGTTCACCAACAACCTACATGGCCACTACAATTACGAATAAATATCACCATTCCTCTCATCAAAAATCCGGTGCCCGGGTAAACCACTGATGCCTTTAACTACGAGGCCGATAATTTTGTCTGTCATGAAACTGCAATAAGATAGACTTTATTATACAAAGAACCCTGAATGATTCCCGCCCTCTACCTCACACCGCGGCACATATCTCACACTTATATCCTTAGTAATATCCTCCCCCCTTCTATCCTTCCTCCCTTTCCGGTCTACAGTACTTCTTGGTTGGAGCGGCAGAGACTACGCATTATCTTATTTTAAACAACAATTATGCTCCTTCCCACAACAATTTCTACCAGGCTAACGTAATTTACGGGGATGCGGCTCACGACAGGGATCAGGCTCACCCATAGCAACCATTGGAAAATCAAATCTACATTTGATTATCACAACAAATAAATGAGATACTACCCTGAGAATCAAGCCACAGGTACTTTGAAATATAGAGAATCTGAAACTAGTTTTTATTTCCTGGTGATAAATTGTTATTCTAATATAGAGGTTTAAAGATTGTCTATTTCATATATAAAGTGTAGTTTTTCATAAGTATAAAAAAATTGAAAACTCTGGAAGAATTACATAATAGAGTAGATAGAAGGATAGTATAAGTCTTAGATATTCAGAATAACCAGATTTTAATTTTCTTCATAATTATTTTTGAAAGCCACATTGATTAAAAAAGAGGTAGAAAATACATGCAAATTACATACAAATTGCATCAATTTTACAATGTAATATCTAAATATGTAGTTAGCCTATGAACTCAATATCTTGGAATAACCTTTATGATGACATCTGAAGTGAGTATACGAAGTTTGAAGTCAGATAAATATAGCCTTCTATATTTCATACAGGTTCTTAAAGATGATAGCTATTTAACTAAAAAATTGTATATTAATCATGAACTAGTTGAAATCAAATCGTTGAGCTAACTACAAGTCAATTACAAATAAGATCAGGCTTACTGGACTAGAGTAGACAGTATGGGGCATAGTTTGGAGTGTATATTGATTATAATAAGTAGTAGAAAGAGTATTATTGATTGTAATTAAAGGCAATTCAAGTTAATATAGAATCTGATCAACAGCGATTATTGAACTTAGTTGTAAACTGTACTGCTAGACTCCCTAGAACTTATAACTTAATCTAATAACTCAGTGTCAGTTTAAATAAGTTATTAAAGCAAAATAAATATACGATAAGAATTTATTCTAACTATTTGATAGTTAGATAATGATCAATGCACAAAGTATGTAAAACTTTTTTTTTTACCTTGAAAATTTATATACTATCTTAGGGTATGATTGTCAAAGGGATTCCAAGATATTGAGTCCATAGGCCAACTACATATTTAGATATTACATGGTAAAATTGATGCAATTTGTATGTAATTTGCACGTATTTTCTACCTCTTTTTTAATCAATCTGGCTTTCAAAAATGATTATAAAGAAAATTAAAACCAGGTTATTCTGAATATCTAAGACTTATACTATCCTTCTATCTATTTTATTATGTAATTCTTCCAGGGTTTTCAATTTTTTTATACTTATGAAAAACTACACTTTATATATGAAATAGACAATCTTTAAACCTCTATATTAGAATAACAATTTATCACCAGGAAATAAAAACTAGATTTTCAGATTCTCTATATTTCAAAGTACCTGTGGCTTGATTCTCAGGGTAGTACCTCATTTACTTGTTGTGATAATCAAATGTAGATTTGATTTTCCAATGGTTGCTATGAGTGAGCCAGATCCCTGTCGTGAGCCACATCCCCGTAAATTACGTTACTTTCTATCACAGACCTATGATACTTCAGTTAAATCTAGGGGTTATCTTAAAGCACCTCCCCAAAAGTGTTGGTGAAATGGCCTTTTTGCACCAAAACTCCTCATGTTTAATCAACCCCCACACCCGGAATTGCTTCAAATAATGTTTATGACTTATCTAGCTATTTTGACCTTTATTACCGCTTTCATCTGATGCCACTTATCAAGTCGATTTATGCTCTGGGTCTAATCTAGAAGCCTTCAAAGTGGATTATACCGGTTGCAATGCAAATTTTGTATGTAAAATGGCACTTTTTCACAGACTCAAAAATTTAGAACTCCATAACTTTCCCAATTTTTCACCAAATTCATTAATAGTTGTTTAGGAGTAGGAGAAAGGTATTGTAACTATATATGAGAAATTAGGTTCGACAATCCTTTATGGTTAATGAGCTACAAGTGGCTAAAAATCGCTGTTTTTGGGGTAAAAAGCTCATTTCACCAACACTTTGGGGAGGTACTGTACTACAGAAGTTAGAGCCCTTTTCGGATGCACTGCACCAGACTGTGGTCTTCTTCCCCTATTTATCATAGAAACAAGCGTCTCAACAGCTGAGAAGGCCGCGCCCGCACTGATGGGATGAAGGAAGGGTTGTGCTTCCAACCCTGGGGGTTCCAGGCCTAACCTCCCTCATCAACGACAAAACATAATAATACCGGTATTACTAATAACCCTTCCCCAATTAATTTTATCATTCCCATAATATGACATCCCTGTAGTTATTCTTTGCACCCCAGCCGCTCCCTTCGCCCTCAATCCCTCACCAAAGGTTAGCAAAATACTAAACAATGTCATATACGTGCATTGCACCGACTAGAAATCATAAAAACAATCGCTATGTACTCTCTAGCGAGGAACATAGTCCCAAACAATGCCTTGAGCCCAGCCTTTAAACCAGGTAAACCCGCCAACCTAAGCGACCATTACGCGCCCACATCAAGAACTCCATAACTTCCCTTAATCCACACTGGCACTGTTTTCCACATGTATGTGAGATTGGTATAAGAGATAGAGATTCACAAAGTTTACCTCACCCAGGGCCACGAGAACATACAATACTAGTATTCTCCACAATAGAATCCCAAGCTAACCAACCCAGCCAATCCCAAAACCCACTTCGGAGAATGAGGCAAAACTATCCCACCCACCTCGCCCAGGCCGATATTTGGAGAGCAACGGCATTTCAACATGGTCCAAACCATGGCATACGACTCGTTACTGAATGTCACCGCTCTCCCAGGCCTCCTTAGCAAAACCCTCCATGAATAAAACCCGCGGATAACTTACCGACGAGACAATATCACTAAATTGCCGTACCGTGAGGTAGTACATCCAGGCAGGCCGCAGAGCGAGAAAAAAAAGGAGAGGGAGAGTGTACCCCACTACCAGTATTAAAGCCTTGATCGCGGACAGCAAGAAAGCACAACTCCGGAACCCAAGTTCCCACCGTCAGAGGTGTGCGGCTGGACGAGGAGATGTTTCCACACAGAATACCAGTGTTCCCAAGCGTCCAGTCCGTCCGTCTTTTGCCTAGGACGGGACGGACGCCAAATTTGCGGCCCTTGGACGAGACGGACGCCAAATTGTAGTCCGTCCTAACCCATGCCCGGGACGGATGGCCGGGCCCTACAGGTGTCTCAGTTGAACTGCTATTTTTAAATTTCCGAGCCGGGAGTCTGTGCTTGAAGAAACGAAACATCTTTATTACAACGCTATCATCATATTTGGGTATCAGGTATCAAATTTTCTCATCAATCAACCAAGCTGTGCACTCATATCCGATCCCCGGAACCTGCCCTAGTTCCCCGCCTAATATTACCACTCTATCCTCCAAATCCCCAAGCCTATTTTCTTCTCTTGTCAAATGTATGAAGCAACAGCTCAGCGGATAGAGCAATCACACATTATAAATACCGTAAAAACTCCTGTCGTTTGCTATCTCCAAATCTACTGCCTGGAAGAGTTCAAAAGGGTTAGTGCTTTCCTATGCGGGAAAAGATCAACCATCAGGACGTTATTAAATCTCATTAACCGACACCCGCAATTCTATTAACCTGTCAAACTGAACCTATTATAAGCTGACGGAGATAGCGAATCGAAAGTATTTTTACGGTATTTTTATGAAATACCTACAGGTAACGCCCATCCTCACTCAGGAGGGCAGGTGACGGCGGGTACCTACAGGTGACGCCCGTCCTGACTCAGGACGGCCGGGCCCTGCAGATGACGCCCGTCAATTCCAAAGACGGCGAGGCCCTACCGGAACTTGATATTAACTGCAGGACTGTAGGTTGACGGCCGGGCCCTGCAGTCTTTCTGGAAATGGTGAGGACGGACGCCTTGCCCGGCCGTCCATACCAACCCCGCCCGGGACGGACGGGACTATTGGACGCCAGGGCCCTGCAGTCCGGACGGGACGGTTGGGAACACTGCAGAATACCAAGCTTGGTGTGCCGCGGTCCGCATCCGCGCAGGGGCACCAATTCCGCCCCGCAGCTTCCTTGATGTGTACGAGCACAGAGTGACGGGATGCTGGGTGTATTACGCTCTTTCTCGCCCGCCGTTTCTGTAAGGCTTGGGTATATTTCACCGATTTTCCTCCACCCCGGTGGGATAGCGAGAATAGAGAATACAGGTGGAAATCTAATTGCTTCGTGGAGACCCTTTGAATAGCAGAAGGATTCTATAGCAGGGTAGAACGCTATCGCGCATTAGGCTAATAAAATATTTGGATGCACACTCCTTATGGCAATCTGCCTATAATATTATAAGTTAAAGTATTCCTTATCACATTGTAAAAGTCCTAAAAAGGGACTTGCTGTCCTACTATAAATACTCATCTAATCAACTTAGTAATTTATCTAGAGTGCAGTAACTTACACCTATGTTCCCAGAACAGATGAAAGAGGGAAAGAAAGAAAGTGTAAAAAACAAGGGTGAAAATAAACAGGAGGCAAAACCAGTTGTAGCCCGAAACATGAATGGGTTAAGTACTCGGGCGCAAATTAAAGATCCGGAAAAAGTGACAAACAAAATGTATGGTTGCAACACAGATATTTCAAGTCACTTTTTCCGGATCTTTAATTTGCGCCCGAGTAATAATATTATTATAAAAGATTTGTCCAAACCCCCCACCACAAGCGCAATCTGGGGGCATATCCCCCACTCTAACATGATACCGAATTTGAACACAGGAAGGGGGGCATAGGCCGTCGTTCAATCACCCCGGCAGATAGCGAAGAACCTATGATACGGTGAGGGGCGTATTGGCAGGTTCCTACTTTTCCTGGGCAAGAAGTATCGAAAAATAGGGATTGGTAGGATATAGGGCAAATAGATCTATGCATATCGCACTCACGACTCGTACTTTCGGATGCTTCCTTGCCTAAGACAAGTAGGGAACCTGGCGCGAAAAATCACCCCCAAAATGTGACACCTGCAGGAAGGGCGAAACGACGTAGCAGAAACCCTGGGCGCCGAACACGAGCAAAAGTAGGTCGCAAGGCCGCTGGAGTGCATTTATAGATGACGAGATGAGAAAGGCAGTAAAGCTCGGAGCTGAGAAACATTGAATTTATTCCGGATCAATCGGCGATGGGGGCAGGGTTTTTAAGTCGTTTATTAAATTTGCGACGCTTTGATCCCTCCTTATCGCCGCATACGAGCGTGCCGTAAGGCCGCAAATATCTGGCCTGTCGGGGTTGACGTCTTCCCGTCCCAGAAGCAGTTTCACCACCCCCCCGTGCCCATTCCCGGCAGCGTGCGAAATTGGCGTTTGGCCAAAGTAATCTGGCCTATCGGGGATGACGTCTCCCCGCTCCAGTAAGAGCCTCACCACCGTCTCATGCCCATTCTCGGCAGCCCAGGAGATTGGTGTTTGGCCGTAGTCGTTTCGCATATTGGGGTTGACGTCCCCGCACCTCAGCAGAAGCTCCACCACTGCCACGTGCCCATTCAAGATAGCCCGCGAGAGAGGTGTTCGGCTATAGTAGTCTGGCCTATCGGGGTCGACGTCCTCTATTCCCAGCAATATCTTCACCAATTCCTCACGTCCATTCTCGGCAGCCCATGAGATCAGTGTTCCGTCGGGGTCGACCTCCTTTCGCCCGAGTAAAAGCTTCACCACTGCCTCATGGCCTTTCTCAGCAGCTTGTAAGATTGGTGTTTGGCCACCGTAGTCTGACCAATTAGGGTCGACGTCCCCCCGTTCAAGCAGCAGCTCCACAACAGCCTGGTGCCCATTCATGGCAGCCCACGAGATCGGCGTTCGACCCCACCCGTTGTCCGGCCTATCGGGGTTGACACCACCGTACCCCAGTAACAGCTTCACCACCGCCTCATGTCCATTCTCCGAAGCCCACGAGATTGGTGTCTGGCCGTAGTAGTCTAGACAGTCAGGGCTGACGCCCTCCAATCCCAGCAATAGCTTCACCAGTTCCTCATGTCCATTCCCGGCCGCCCATGAGATCGGCGTTCGGCCGCAGTGGTCTAGCCTATCGGGGTTGACCTCCTTCTGCCCGAGTAAAAGTTTCACCACTACCTCATACCCATTGCCGGCAGCCCACGAGGTCGGTGTTCGGCCCCATTCGCTGTCTGGCCCATCGGGATCGACGCCTGGCTGTCCTAGTAATAGCCCCACCACTGTTTCGTGCCCATTCACAGCAGCCCACGAGAGCGGCGTTCGGCCCCACTCGCTATCCGGCCTATCCGGGTTGACGTCCTGTCGTTCCAATAGCAATTCCACCACTGCCCTGTGTCCATTCTCGGCAGCCAGCGAGATCGGTGCTCGCCCACCGTAGTCCGGTCTATCGGGGCTAACGTCCGCTCGTCTCAGCAACAGCTTTACCAGTTCCTGATTCCCATTCTCGGCAGCCCATGAGATTGGCGTTCGGCCGTAGTCGTTTGGCCTATCGGGGTTGATGCCCTTCCTTTCCAGCAGCAGCCTCACAACTACCTCATGCCCATCCCCAGCAGCCCACGATATCGGTGTTTGGCCATAGTAGTCTAGTCTGTCGGGGTTGACACCCTTCCGTCCCAACAACAGCTCCACCAATTCCCCATGTCCATTCTCAGCAGCCCATGAAATTGGTGTCCGGCCATAGTCGTCCAGCTTATCGGGATTAACATCCTTTCGCCCGAGCAAAAGTTTCACCACTGCTTGATGTCCATTGCCGGCAGCCCATGAGGTTGGTGTCCGGCCCCACTCGTCCTCCGGCCTATCAGGATCGACACGTTGCTGTCCTAATAATAGCTCCACCACTTCCTCATGCCCATTTCTGGCAGCCCACAATATCGGTGCTTGGCCGTAGTAGTCTAGTCTGTCAGGGTTGACACCCGCTTGTTCCAGCAACACCCTCACCAGTTCCACGTGACCATTCCCAGCAGCCCATGAGGTCGGCGTTCGGCCCCACTGGTCATCCAACCTATCGGGATCGACGTCTTCCCGACCCAGTAACAGTTTCACCACCGCCCCATGTCCACTCTCCGCGGCCTGCGATATTGGTGTTTGGCCGTTATAGTCTGGCCTGTTCAGATTGACGTCTCCCCGTCCCAGCAATAGCTCTACCACCGCCTCGTGTCCGTTCACCGCAGCCCATGAAATCGGTGTTCGACCCCACCCTTTGTCCTGCCTATCAAGGTTGACGTCTCCCCGTTTCAGTAGCAGCTTCACCACTGTCTCGTGTCCTTTCTCAGCAGCCTGCGAGATTGGTGCTTGGCCGTCACAGTCTGGCCTGTCGGGATCAACGTCTTCCTGTCCTAGTAACAACTCCACCACAGCCTCGTGTCCATTCATTGCAGCCCATGAGATTGGTGTTCGGCCGCAGCAGTCTAACTCATCAGCGCTGACGCCCTCCTGTCCCAGTAGCAGCAGCACCACTGCCTCGTGCCCATTCTCAGCCGCCTGAGAGATTGGAGCTCGGCCTGATCTATCTGGCCTATTGGGGCTGATGTCCTCCAGTCCCAGTAACAGCTGTACCACCGCCTCATGCCCATTCCTGACAGCCCACATGAGTGGCGTACCGCCGGTATCATCCACACCGCTTACGTCGACATCATCCGTCTCTGTCAAAGCCCTCGCAACCTCCACAAGTCCGAACATGGATGAATAGTGCAGTCCCGTGAAATTGTGAAAGCCCACAATAGAACGAAGAGGATACCGACCGAGCGTGTGTTCCAAGAGTAGCCCAATTGACACATGGCATTCGTAGTGACTAAAAAGCTTCAGTGCAAGCGTTTCCCCATGATCCGAGGGCCCTTTTTTCATGTGGGTTCCCCAGTACAATGCTGAATACTCAAGGAAGCGGGTGAATTGAGTGCTCCGAAAGCAGGAGTTCGACAGGGCCATTACCTGCTGCGAATTCAGATACGTCAAGCAGGTTTCGGCAATTGTCGAATGAGGGCTCCGGAAAATATTACGATGACTGGTCAAATATTCTTGAAGTGTGTAGTGGATCAGCCGAACAGCCGATCCTTCCTTATCCACCACCACAAGCCCTTGGCAGCAGCCTAACACCGTCCAGATAGAGGAAGCATTGTCAAAATTGTAATATGCCGACCTTATTTCTACCGCCAAGGCCTGACATAGCTCCTCCGCTCCTAGCGGCCGTTCCGAATAACATATCCACATCAAAGCAGTCATCCCAAGTCTTGATTTCTGATGACCCTGTGCCCTGATCCGTTCTAATGTTGCACTGTAGGCATCTTCAAGGCCCAACCCATCTGTCATCATCCGGAGCCTTTCCCGCCGCTGATGAATGGTAGTCTCCTGTAGAATTGCATCGAGGCTCAGAGAGACCAACAGAAATCTAGGTGCCTACCTGTCAGCGGATAGCCCGGACAGCATTTCCAATTTAGCAAATCATACTCACATCTCCGAAACAGTATCCGGGATCCTCCTCACAATTTCCGCCTCCAACCTCTCATCCATCTCGTCGAAAGTTGTGTCCTCCACAAGCTTTGAGTGGATGTATCGGATAATGTCATCCTTCCGGGAACTTATCGGCACGACTACTATTCCCCCAGAGAGATGCCTTCTCACTTCGCTACCGACGTGCGGTCTTCCGGCCAGAAACACACGGGTGGTTGGAGACATTTCGATGATGTCCTTCAGTGAACGAAGGATCTTGGCTAAATCTGCCGCACCGCATTCATCTAGAGCGTCGAGGCAGAAAAATGTGCGCCGTGCAGACGAGAGGCTCCCCAACAGTTTCACGATCTCCGGAAGCTGCAGTCTCCGACCACCAATAACTTTTTTCCGCTTCCGAAACGCATCCGTTATATCTTCGGGAATCTGCTCGCCGACAACCTGTTTCAGTAGAGCACCCAACATACTCGTCGCAGACTGCTCCTTTTGGGAGGCAAAGTCGAAGTAGAAACACGCCACAGCAATATCTTCCTCCCCGGCGAGGACCTTATCGCACAAGGTATCAATCACCAGTGAACTAAAATTGTAACCTGTCAGAAAAAATATCCAGCATTATTATTTCTCTCTCCGACATCTCATCTCTTACCTGATGTAAGTCTTGCCGACTCCCGGATTGCCGGGGCAAAATATGGTCGCCCTTTGCGATTTACCATCACCATCACCCCTGTGCCAGCTCCGAAATTCTTCTGTCCGCAGAAGCCAGTCGCCCACGTCGCTAACCCGACGCGTTTGAATGTCATGATGCCGGATGTAGGGCTCAAGAGGCGACAACCAAGCAAGCATTTCAGACCGGTCATCCGTAACGGAAATGTTGTTCAAAACATTACCACTGTTAATTATGTTGTTAGAGCCAGTATTATGATTTTGGGAGCCCATGGTATTGAAAGAGTTATCGTTATACGCTGAAGAATCCGGATTGCGAGTGAACTCTAGAATGTGAGTAAGATCTTGAGAGCTCTTCGCCCACGGAACACTTTAGAAGATACGGTACTGGTTCGGCGCTGGGGCATGTGGTGTCAAGCGATAGGATTCCAGAGCGCTTGAGAAACAGGGGTTTTATCAGGACCAGGCAGCCTCGCAGATGGACTGTTGATCCAGACATCCTTCCTGAACTTTGTGAAACCAACACCAACCCTGCGGCAATCGCAGTGCCGGCAGCAGAAACAGCCACTCCGCGCATCCCTGTCAATCAAGGCACTCGTCCTAGGCAATAAGTACCATAATCTCGAATAATTGAACTACGGAGGTACTGTACTCGGGTACTTGGGTAATTGGGGCCCGGTAACACGAACCAGTGTTGCAAAGAAGGCCTTTGATGATCGAACTCGGGGGGTTAGAAGGGGGGGTTGAATCGGGGCTTCTGAAAATGGGGATTGAAAGGGGGGGTTCTTTAATGTCTTAGTAAGCAAAAATAGCAGGGACTCTGATGGGAATTTCTACCTTTAACCCAGATATGCGAGTATTTATTGCTCAGGAGCCGGGGAAGTGGAGTGCCAGTTCTAGTTTATTTGCTTTTTCTGCTACATTTTGCCCTCTTTTCCTATCATTTCATTTGTTTCTTAGCTTCCAACTGCCTTCAAATATCATGGTTTACCGATTTGTTAGAAGGGGTTCTATCTTATAACCCCCCGGTTCGAAAAAGCGCCTTCCTAGCCTTCGATCATTTTTTGATCGAACCCCCCCCCCCCTTCATTGCAACATTGACACGAACACACTCGCGCAGCGTATTGCTCGAGAAAACACAGCGAAAGCTTGTGTCACCGGTCCCGACTTTTTGCCGCGATTTCCCCCCCCTTTTTCCGAGGTAGGGAATTTTCGACTACATGGCACATTGTTCGGTAGTAGGGAAAGAAGGTTCGCAAAATATACAGATATGATAATATTATGGAAAAAAAAATCCACTCACATAATATCCGAGCGCCCATACTCGAGTACAACCTCCTAACCCTGGTTCCGGGTTCTAAAACAAGTACGCACAAACTGCACTGTGTCCATGAGCATCCAACTACCCCTAGCATAGCGGGGGGGGGGATGGACACTCTCGACAGAAACTTTTAATACCTTAAGCGAATACGGTAGACCGCCGCCAACATTAGCCTAAAGCACTCTCGTCACCAAGCCATACGGAATGCTTGTCCCTTCGATCGCAAAGATACTGTATGAACAAAGGCCCTCTTTGGCACACCGCGATTCGAGATTGCCGTGATCCCAAATCATGATTTCCAAATCATGATTTGAAATCACGATTGGCAAAACAGCCCTCCGCTAAATGTGACTTACAATTTTCAATTTTCCATAATATCACAACTTGAGGCTCACCCTACGAGAAGACCTGAAGGCTCACCAGCATTTACTAACAAAATACTTGAGGGTATCATACCGGCATTCTTGTAGCCCTAAATATGCACACCCATTATGCAATTTTTCCCAAATCACTGTTTAAAAATGTCGCCCAGCCAGACACCGTGAAGATTTCAAATCATTATTTGCATCTAAATCATGATTTGAGATATGATAGCAAAGAGGGCCCAAATCTCTGACTGAGCATGCACAATCAGGGTTCATGCCCCCCGCATCCTTACCGACGCCGTCGCCTAAACCACTCCCGCAGGCTACTATTCTACCGCCCTTGAAGAGACTAGATATCATACCATATGATACCTCCAAATTCTTCAATATGAGGAGTAACCCCGCTACCCTAGCCTTCGATTAGGCAACCCAAGCCTCGCTCACCAGTAAACAACAACAATAATAATATTATGATAGAATCTCGCCTTAGCCCGCCTCCAATACGGCAGACATAATTCCTTAAAACCACGCAACCCCAACAGAACCTCCATACTCCATACTCGCCGAATTTGTTTTTCTACCCACATGTGCTAGTATCCATGCTCCTACACTTTAGGCCCTATAATCGTGCTCTCACCCTGACCTAGTTGGCCAACCACGATATCCGCATCACCCGACATCACTCGTATATCACAATTCCAACGCCAACCCCCCGTTCAATAACAGGATAATTAGATATCATACTTGAGATGCATGCCAAGCCTGAATGAGGCTTACCGCCACACTGTGGCGAGGGGCGTTGAAAAGCGCTCGTGGCGCCTCCAACCCCCCTCCTCGAGTACCGTACTCTACGTTTGCCGACCTCTCGTCCCTTAGCCACCAAGAAAGAACGCCCTTCTCTCCACCCGACCATAAGGGATTGTTGCTATACACTTTTTTCTAGGGTGACAGAAGCGTGTCGGAGCTATAGTAACAAGCAGGAATATCGGTAGGCGGGACGGTTGTCGCGATAAGATTGCCGGGCTGTGGGGGGCTCTGTCTAATCGCTCCGATTGGGGCCTGTTCACAGGGGTTATGCTGCGAGCAGAATAAGGCCGGCCTTGAATCTCGGAGTTATGTCGTGCAATGTTTGACGCACCTGGAATCGGGGGTCTTGCTGGGAGATGGCGCCTACGGTTGCTCGCCGGTGCTGTGCTGGGTGGTACCCTGGAGCTGTCATTTGCCTTGCCGCATGGTATAGGAAGTTGAGATTCCGTGCTGTGCTGATACAAGCAGCATCCCGCTTGAGCCCGGTTAGTCTCAGGGAGAAAGTAGGTTCTTGGGGCGTTAGCGATCATGCAAATTGCTGGAATTTACGGTGCGCGTTTGTGGTCGACGGTCCCCGGTACGCGCGGCGCACGGAATGCTATGTTATGATACTTCAACAACGGAAACCCTCAGGCACTGAAGAAACCACTAGAACTATGAATAACCTACTCCACCACCAGCCAGGGTATCTACTATACTACACTACTATCAATTGGGGCATATATACTCCGGAGTGGGCATCCCTTCTCCATCCCAAGGCTATATACACTCTCCCCTCCGGCCCCCAATAACCCATCACAACCCACCATAACTCGTTAATACTACCGCAAACATAACAGACAATCCTCCCCAAACTCCCCAACCACATCCCCACCATCTGTCAAAATCTCCCTCAAAAAACCCCTAACCTCCTCAAGAACCCAGCCCGAAACCTTCACAAGAACGAACCCCCTCACCTCCGATACCGTCCACAACACATCCCTCCTATTCCTCCCATTATCACCCCGCACCTTTCCATCATCATCATCATCACAAGCGCCAAAACTCCTCCCTCCAATCCTCGGCTCCTTCGAAAATTTATTTTTTGCAAAAGCAGCCAACCTCCCAAACGCGGGGCCTCGAATTATCAACGTCGCAAAGGCTACCAGCCCGTCCATCCTACTGCATAGGCTTTCTTCCCGATTGTTGGCGGAGGGTGGGGAGTTTAGCACGAGTGCATCCCTAAGTAACAACCTCGTAGAGCCAACGGAATAAACTTCATTCCGACTCTCGAACCTCTCCAACCCCCATCTCTCTTCTCGTGCTGCTCGTCCTTCAGTAACCCAATCCAACACCACCATTCCTCCTCCCCCTTCTCCTTCTTCCTCATCCTCCTCCAACCAAAACCTCTGAACCTGTGAAAACACCGACCCTTCGAATGGCTGTAGCGGGTCCGGTAGTAATAGCAACCTCGCTCCCCGACATAACCTCACGTCAAGCGCTTGTCGCGTCACATCTCCGTCGACCTTTTGCTTAAATATCTTGGTACTGCCCTGCGTTAGCAGACATAGCTTCGAGCTTGGTTCCAATACAATGCGTAGATGAATCTGGTCGTTTGAGACGAGGCCTCCGCCGTAGGTTAGTTGGAAGATGGTCTGGTAAGTATTCCTCGTTGAGGGCAGGGACGGGGTGGAGATCAGTTTTAGGGGGTAGGTGAAGTGTAGGTGAGGCAGGGAAATCTGTGAGGGGGGGAGGAGGCGAGCGTAGATTGAGCCGTGGCCGGGTAGAGGAGTTGGTTTTGAGGGTGTAAGTGGCGGCGGGGCTGGTAGTGGTTTTGGCATTGGTAGTGGTGGCTGATGGGGGGGATGAGAAGATGAGATGAGATGAACGGGAATTGGTTGGATGAGGGGCTTCTTATCGAGAGTCATGTGATATAGATAAGAAAAAGAGAAAATGGTAATTGTGAGTGAGCGGCTGTGACTCGCAGTTTAGAATTTAGTTGTACCCTAACCCTACCCGCTCCTCTGCCAGAAGTGAAGGGAATTTCAAAACAAAATTTGATTGCACCTTGTTATCGAGAGCCTTTTGAGTCTTGACGGAAATTATTGCTACGGGGTATGCTTTGAAAAGATCGAGCCCGAGCAAATCTCGAGCATCTCATCTTCAACCACAAATCATTTTTTCATCTTCTCATCTCTATCCCTTTTTTCAATTTTTTGTGAGAGTGAGCAAGGCGGCTCGAGCTCATCGCCCTTTCTTGTCGTCTCCAACAACCCCCCCCCCGCGACTGGTTGAGTCAAGTCAAGATCGTTCTACACGTCCACCAGCCTCCCATCATCATTACCCGTGCTACGGGCTACGGTGTTCCCACCACCAAAACCAGATCCGACAATCCGTTTCCCATTTTTTTTTTGTTTTCCTCCCTTTCTCCCACGCGACCTACCCAATTCATAAAACCCCACCACCGTTGCCTCCAACAAACACCCTTCCCTCCCCCCTCTCTGGACACCGAAAAATAAATAAACACACGCGCACCTGGCCACAAACAATTCACCTCGGGTTCTTACTGCCCCTCTAACAAACACATAGATGCCCTCCCGCATCGCGTCCACTCCGCCTGACGCAATGGACACAAGCGACGACAATGCCGTTGGCGCCGCCGAGACTGCAGATGAGAACGCGTCTACGACTGCCGGAGCACCAGTACTACCAACAGGAGATAATGACGATACGCAGAACGGCGCAGAAACCGGTAATCGCCGTCGCTCCACCAGGGTTGTTAAGAAGCCGGCTTTACCTTACTCGTCAGAGCCATCTCCACCCAAGTCTTCACGAGGGAAGCGGAAGCGGCCTGTGGTGGAAGAAGAGGAGCAGGAGCAGGAAGATGGAGGTGAAAAGGGAAGTGGGGGTGAAAACGAGGAAGACGAAAGTGGGAGTGGTGAGAGTGAGAATGATGATGATGAAGGAGAGGAGGATAGCGAAGCAGAGACTGAGGAATCTTCCGAGGAAGATGAGGATGAGGGTGAACCTGATGAAGAGGAAAAAAAAGATCGGAGGAGAAGGAACGCTGCGACTAGGGGCGCTGGGGAACGGGGGGATAGTGGTGCTCCTGTCAAGAAGCCGCCTACCAAGAAACCGCGAACATCAGTTGTCACCAGTGCCGCTCCCCCCGCTAAGAAAACCACCACCGAGCAGTCTAAGCGGGCAAAGGGCAAGGCCGTAGCAAAGCCGCCGCCAAAGGTTACGAATGGAGATGACGATAATGAGGAAGAAGAATCTGAATCTGCGCATAATGATCTCTACGGTAGGAATTTTTCCTTTTCTTTCCGGAAGGCTTGGTTTACCCCAGCGTTGACGCGTTGAAGATTATGGGCTTACTGTAGCGCAGAATTGGTGTTTGAAGGGGATGATGACGATGATGTCGCGCAGGCGTGGACGATCAAGTATGAGGAGGATAGTCGAGAGGCTATGAAGGAATTGGTCAATTTTATCCTTAAAGTATGCTATCCCACGGTTCCTATTTAACTTGTTCTATGCGGTGGAAACTAACCTAACCACCACGACAGTGCTGCGGCTGCCATAAATTTGTCACCGACTATGACATTGAAGATCAAGATACCGCAAATACTACCCTCTCACAAATCCAAGAGGCCTTCCAACGAGTTAATACCCCATATAATTTAGCATAATGGGAGCTGCCTGCTGACCATAATTTCCTCCAGCAAAAAAACACCGAGTATCCTCTTGCCTCCAAGAAGCCCGAATTCAGACGATTTCGCCCGGTTCTTGCATCTTTCCTCCATTCTCTAATCACTATATTCGCCGCTCGAGAGCTTCTGTACTCCGATCCCGGGCTTATGGAAGGGATTGAAGTATGGATAACTGCTATGTCCTCTTCGACGCTGAGGCAGTTCCGACATACCTCCACTATTGTCGCGCTCGAGTTTGTGAGTTGTCTTGCTCAGATCGCGGCGGAAGCGAGGAAAGCCAACAGCACGACAAACAGACAACTTGAGGCCGAAAAGAAAAAGTCCAGTCGCAATGAGGGCCGGATCAGAGCGCTCGATCAGAAATTAAAGGTTGGGGAGGAGAGAAGAGAGGCGATAGAGACCGTGATTAAGGATATTTTCAATATGTACGTTCAATTTTCTGGAGGTTGTGGTTTGAGAAAGTTTTCTAACGGGTGTTATTTGTCTAGCGTCTTCGTCCATCGGTATCGCGACATTGATGCTAAGATTCGCTCTGATTGTGTTCGTGAGCTTGGTTCATGGATCCTAACTCTCCCGGACCTCTTCTTCGATGGATCCTACCTTCGATACCTTGGCTGGGTTCTCTCGGATACAACACCACAGACTCGTCTCGAGGTCGTGAAGGCGCTTACTAAGCTTTTCAAGAAGAAAGAGTCGATATCAAACCTTAGGCACTTTACCGAGCGCTTCCGACCGAGAATGGTTGAGATGGCAGCTCGAGACGCGGATACCAACGTCAGAGCCGCGGCCGCGGACTTGCTAGACGCTGTTAGGGAGGCGGGTTATCTTGAGCCTTCCGATATCGATACCGTCGGTAGACTGCTGTTTGATTCCGAGCCTAAGGTTCGTCGCGCGGTCGTTGGATTCTTTGTTGCGAACCTCAAGGATGTTCTCCAGGAGAGGTTAGGCGACCTTGGCGGGGAAGAGGCCGTTGAAGAGGCGCTAGGGGATGATACCGAAGATGAGAACTACGAAGGACCTACCCTCGGCTGGATCAGATTAAAATGTCTTGTGGAGGCGCTAGCTTCCTATGATTCGCAGGATGCAGGGGACGATCCAGATGGCCAGTCTCAGGTTGCCGAGAGGAGTAACGGTGCTGTTACAAAGCTTGGCGATCATATAGAGAGTCGGTTCTCTCTTGCCGGAGGTTCGCTTTGGGAGGAGGTTGAAGAGATTCACGATTGGGAGATTATTGCCAGGTATCTACTTTACGATCACTCGGCCAACCGTCTTGATCCAGGCGCCGAGGAAGAGGATGTGGAGAAACGCATTAAGAGTGCTATCGCTTTAGATCCTAGAGAGGAGGCCATATTGCTGCATATATTAAACGCCAGTGTTGCCGCGAGTATTGATGAAGGTGGTGAATTAGGTGCAAGGAAGAAAGGTACAACCAAGGTATGTGCATCACCACTCTTTCCCGATAGTTCTTGTACTGATTCGATCGCAGCGTACCGGCAAGGAAATTGAGAAGCATTACGAAGCAGTTTCTAGGAGACTGACCAAGTATATTCCTCCTCTGCTCAAGAAGTTCGGCCCGGATCCGGATGCGGCAGCTTCCGTTCTCCGTCTTGAGCAATTGATGAAGCTCGATGTGTTTCAGGAACTCCGTCAATCGACCGCCTACGCATCCTTACTCGAGGAGATAAATCGGCAATTCCTTACTCACGCCGATGAGTCCGTTCTCAAAGAAGCTAGCGCAGCAATTCTTCACGCCAAATCATTTGAAGAGCTCGACGAAGTTACAGAACAAAAACTCAGTCAGCTCAAGGATGAAACTGTCACTATGCTTGTAAACGCTGTTCGGGGAAAAAATCTTGGAAAAGGCAAATTCAGCGATGCAAGTCTAACAGAGCTGATAAACACTGTTCGCAGACTAGAGTACATTGCGTCGATAACAAACTGTGTGGAGATAATGGAGGAGCCCCCAGTTGCTTCTTCGGGGCCCAAGGATAGACTCAAACCGGTTGAAGCACTGATAGAACTCCTTAGGCGCGGCGGCACGTCAGACGAACTCGAAGAAGAGCTTATCATCCGCACAATGAAAACGCTAGAGTTCTACTTCATGTGGAAAATCAGCACCCTTGCAGACCAGGAGGACACTGACGCCGACCAGCTCGCGACGAGAGGCGAAACGGTAATGGAAAGGATCATCGCAATTACAAAGACGCGGAAAAACATTGATGCTATGAAAATCACCTCCGGTGCGGCACTCTTAGGTCTGGCAACACTCTTCATCGGCACAGGAGCCCGCACCAGCACTAGTAAACCCGACCGCAATGGCGCCGCCAACGATGACGAAGCCGACACCCCCGAACCCCCCGAACTAGCAATGCGGATATCAGCACTTGGTATGAAACTGGACAGGTCCGTACAAGCCGATCTCCTTAAAATCTTTGAAACGCTGGAAAAATCGTTCGCAAACGTAGCCCTCAAGGCCCTTGAACCCGGCGGGAGTGATGAACCCGTAGAGGATAACGAACAACAACCTCCGTCGGAGGACCGCAGCGAGAGCAACGTTCTCCTGCACGAGCAGCGTCTTTGCGACTTTACAGGGAAACTTGTACTTGCTGTTCTGTCGCGGGCAATCGACGAAAGGGTTTTCAAGAAGAGGCTTGTCAGGAATAAGGGTCGGTTGGGGCCAAACTTCCGGGAAATCGTTAATCACTTGGAGTTTGAAGAGAAGCCTAAGGTCGCACCGGTCGTTAGAAAACTGAGGGGGCGGAAGGGGGAGCTCAGTGATGCGGTCGTTGGCGAGGGCGGTGATGAGGATGTGGAGGCTACCCCTAGACCTAAGGCTGCACCTTCTAGACCTGTTATTGAAGATGCGGAGGATGAAGGTGAGGGCGAGGAACCAGGAGAAGAGGGAGAAGAAGCAGAAGAACATGAGCCGGAGGAGCCGGAGGAGCCGGAAGACCTGGAGAAAGAAGCCGAATCGTCAGATGAGTCGGAACCAGATCCCGAGGCTGAAGTACCCCCTGACGGAGACGAGGATGAAGAAATGCCCGATGTCGACGACGAATAATATCATCTCCTTCCCATACCCCCCTCCTCCATTCCTCATTTATGTAACTTCACTTCTTCGCATTCTTCCCATGTTACAACTTACTATGATCACTCCCCCGGCTTTGAAAAAATAAAACATGATAATGATAAAAAAAGTAAAACTCCTAATTCCTTCCCTCTCTCTTCCTACCCCCAAGTTTCCCTCTTAGCTCTCACCGTCAATTTCATCCCACTTTTCTTTTATCCTATCCAGGGTTCCAGTGCCTTTTCTTTTTGCTTTTTTTCTTCCTACCTCAAAATCCTACTCTTTTCCCATCGTCCTACCCCTCCCTCCCTATACCTAGCACGTCCCATCCATCAGCGCCTCCTGCGAAACAGGATAAAGCAAAAGAAAACGGCCAAAAAAGCCTTCTCCGTGCATGCCCGGTGTTTTCTATTTGTGCTCTTACTTCTTACTCTTTTTTCTTTTCTCTCTCGCAATTTCTTTCTCTGTATTAATCGAATGGATGATTGGAATTGCTTGCTTAATTTGCTCTGCTTGCGGGGTGGGGTGGTAGATTACTGCTTGCTTGCTTGGTCGATTGGGTTTGTGGGGGGGGGGTGTGTGTGTAGATAGGGTTGGGATTATTGCTGTTAGTTGTAGTAGTAGTGAGGGGCGATGGGTGGGGGGGGGGGGGTGATAGGTTAATCGTTTGCTTGTCTGTTTGTTGGCTAGTATGATATTTTCCGGTTCTTTCATCTTTTTTTAACCATCCGGTGTAGCAGTCAGAGAAGATAATGATATTATGCATAGCTTTTTTCATCCAATGGTTTACTGGTGCCGTGTGTCCGCAAATGTTGTGAGTGTCTGCATCCCCCCTTCCACCTGCCACTCCAACTCCCCAACCCCGAAGTCGCCAAAACCAGGGTCTGGTAAGAAGTTATGGAAAAGTTATTCAAGGTCATCCATGCTTTTTCTGGTTAATAGGTTCCTACGCTTGTACTCGTACAGTACGCCCCAGCCATTGGCTTACATAACACCGAACAACCACACCTTAGCCCCACCGACTCCACACGCCCCAAGGGGGTTTCCAACTCGCCACAAGTGGCTTTCAGCCGCCAGCCTCCGGCGCAGCTTATCCCAAAGCCAAGCTTAAAATGCGCCACCAAATCACGTGATAAACCATCTAATCTCCTCCCTCAGAAAAAAATGGAAATGGAAAAAGAAATTTATGCCCTGTTCGGGGATGTATGTTGCCATTAATTTTTGGAAATATCATAGCGTGGTATAATATTTCTCAAAAATGGCTTATGAGGTAAAATAGCAATACTACGGCTAAGATATTAAATTTTCTGAAAGTGAAAGGGTTCGGCGGTCAGGGGATTTTTGCTTTGTTTCCAGGGGGGCGGCCTCGTGGGGTAGCAACGCCACACTGGTGATCTGATTTCACAGGGCCGGAACTAAATGAGGAGCTGTGGTTAGGGGTGGAATTTCGGTACTATCTTGGTGTTTGTAGCTGTTGAACACGTGCTCAATTAATTATAACAATAATATTATGATACTAGGAGAGATATGTCGTAAGAATGGAGGTTTTGTAGCATGGTGTGACAAGCCGAATACCGTAGGCACCTAAATAAATACAATATTGTGTCAATTGTGCTTTATGATACCACTAGCATGCTCCCGCCCATATTTAGCGGATAGGAATTTCAGCCGACCATGCTCAATAATTCCATCCGTACAACGGCGCGAGTAGCGAAGATCGGAAGATGTTGCAGTATTCGGTCAATGATAATACTGGCTGCTGCAGTGATACGGATAATATTAATGTGTGGAATACCCATCATACTCGTACCTTGCTGGTGATCAGCCTCAACTGCCAGGCCGGCTACCGCGCCTACTAGAGCCCGAACAACGGCGTCGGGACATCCAAGAGCGCGCGCCGGCAATGTCGGGAATGGCTGATACAAACTGAGGAGTTCAGAAGATTGTCCGGATCGGATGGGGGAGGTCGAGGGTGGTAACGCGGTTCTAATTTGCTATGGGGATCTAGGAGCCTGCAGGGGATTTATCAGGTAACTTAACAGGGGTTGCTCCCCCGTGGGGGAAAAAACAGAGCTCGCGTTAACCTGCTGCGGTGAACGGCTCGCTGGTAACAGATGGGCTGTGCGACCAAGCCGGGGGATAAAACACGGCGGTCGGATATTTTTACCTTGAGTGCGCCGCACGAAAGCAACATTCAGTGACGGTACGCTGGGTTCCTTGATGGAACAGATGGTTAGAGGAATGGAAAGGATTCTGAGGGAATATCGCGGGCCTTTCAAGAGCAAAAAAACGCCATTGGTAGATGCGGACTACAACTCGTCTATGTCTAGATTCAATGACCGGAAAAAAGAATCTCCGAGATGCCGATCTTGGCGACAAAAGAGGTCTGCATCCCCCGCAGTTTCCACTAAAATTGGCTGATTTTAAGCTCTCATAACTCACTTAGAGAAGATATAGATAAGACTGATGCCGTAGTGTAGCTAATTCCCTAGACTTTCCGAGCGGAAATCATGGGATTTTTTCTACTCTACTATGACCGCTGAGAGCTCAAGATCCGGAATGGATATTGTCGCCATGTACTAGTACCTTTTGTATGGGAACCTCGTAAATTTAGAGGTACCCTTTGCCCACCATCATTTTCTCTGGCATTGCACCATGGGCATTAACTAACAGAGCCTGCCGCTTATGAATTATGGCATCTAGATCATTCTAAAGGCTCTGGCGCGTTTTGAAAATTTCTTTTGCAATCAACAAAGCTGAGATTTTGTGAAGCGAAATGCACATTTTGGTGTAACATGGGAGGGGGGGTGCGGACGACTTTTGTCGCAAAGATTTTGCCGGTTGAACGTTTCATCGTTGCGAACAAGAGTTTTCCAATATATACTTGGACACACCGGATGCCAGAACTTTGCTGTGCTGCTTCGAGTTGGCTGGAATGTTAGCTTGCGGTTTTTCACAAGATCAAAAGAGTTTCATATGGCAGCCTAGGTGACTGCGGATCTGGGAGCCATGTTTTCTTCGGGTGTAATTGATCTCGTGAAAATTGGGAGGGATATCAATGTGAGATAGGTACCCCAGGGTACGGCATGGGGTGGGAATCATTGGGGGTTTTTTGTAAAGACTATCTTATCGCAGGGTCATATCTGATCAAATCATCGCTCCTGTTTTTGAAAGGCACCTGTGATCTGCCTAGGGGACCGGACTTTTGGTAAGAGAAATGGTGGCCTTTATTCGTAATTGTATATTATTGGTGAGCTTCCATCTCTAGAGTGGGAAATCCTTGAATATCTTAAGTTGAAACCCTCGCTATCACCACTTGCGGTGATATTTGTGGCTCCCGCCAAAGGTTGTTGTTGGCAGTGTCAGCCACTAAGGCTGCCATAATTTATGTAGGGATCTAGTTGGGCTTGCTCGACGACCGGCGGTTGGGGTGGTTTGTGAAGGGTTGCTTGTAAGGTGCGACAGTTTTCTTCGGTGTTCCATGATGGAATATGTGTAACACTGCTTTAATGCCAGACCCCCGCTTTTCCTCACCAAGACGCTGCTTTCCCCCGGCTCCCAAAAATGTCATCAACCGACAATACTCAATAACTCCACTTCTGCAACAGCGCAAGCAGCAAAGAGCCGAAGATGTCCCAAGATCCGATCCATGACAATATCAACTGCTTCAATAATACGAACTCTTTTAATGTACATAATAACTATGTTGTTGCCGATGATCGGTCTCCACTCTTGACCTGGCTATCACCCTTAGAGCCCAAGTTACGGCATCGAGACATCCAAGAGCGCCGGATCGATAACGTGGGAGAATGGCTCCTGCAAACTGAAGAATTCAGAAGGTGGAATGAGGGCAGTGGTGATGAAGGTCAAGGCGATAAGGCAGTATTGTTTTGCTACGGAGGTCCAGGGGTCGGGAAGACATTTATCAGGTAACGGGAATTATCCTCGGAGGAGAGAAGAAAGGGAGGGAGTCCGTGCTAACAGGCCACCACGTCAGTTCACTGGTAGTGGACAGGTTGTCCGATCAGTCTAGGGGACAAAACACAGCCGTCACATGCTTCTACTTAGACTTCGCAGCGCGAAAGGAGCAGTCTGTGGCCAGTATTATGGGTTCCTTGGTCAGACAGGTCGTTGGCGGAATGGAGAATGTTCCAGAGGAAATAACACGGGCTTTTGAAGAGCAAAGATTGTCTAATGCTGGACGGGGACCGCAACTCCCGGATATCGTGAAGATGCTGCAGATCGTCACGTCCTCAGTGCGCACATTTGTATGCATAGACGCCTTAGACGAATGCGCGGCGGCGAATCGGGCCAAGCTCCTTAACTCGCTCCAACAGATCCTCAAGTCATCCCCGCTCACCCGAATATTCATGATTGCAAGGCCTCATGTTCGGGGTGAGATCGAAAAGCGTCTTCCTGGACGATTGATAAGTGTGCTTGTAGGACCTAGCAAAAATGATATCATGGGATACCTTCGTCTTAGACTGGACGAGGACGAAACTCCGGAAGCCATGAATGAAAGTTTAGAGGCAGACATTCTGGAGAAGATTCCCGAAAATATGTCGGAAATGTGCGTAGGGGCGATGCTGCTAGGAATCCCACCACACACGATCCGCTAATGTATATGCATCTAGGTTTCTGCTGGTTTCCTTAAGTATCGATGGAATCTTACACGAATCAACAATCTCTCGAAGACGAGAGAAACTCAGCAAAATGACAAATGGATTGGAATTGGGAGATGTTTACGGCGCGACGATCAAGCGGATAAAGGCGCAAGATGGGGACAAATCGAGACTCGGGATGACAACATTGATGTGGATCAGCCATGCGGAACGGCCACCGCGATCGGATGAGCTCTGCCAGGCCTTAGCAGTCCAGCTAGGCTCCACCGAGTTTGATGTTGGAAACATCCCTTCGATGTCAACATTGGTGAACTCCTGTCAAGGCCTTATTACTGTGGATAAGGAGGCATCAACTGTTCGATTGATCCACTTTACCCTGCAGGAGTATCTTTCCGTTCATCCCGATATATTCAGTAAACCTCACTCGGCAATGGCCGAAATCTGCTTGACCTATCTTAATTCCCAACAGGTCAAAGCCCTTTCGACTGCTGATTCTGATGATACTCGGAACACACCCTTTCTAGAATATTGTTCAATATACTGGGGAGCGCATGCGAAAAAAGAACTCTCGGACTACGGGAGATCACTTGCGTTGGAGCTGTTAAAGGAGGACTATAGCCTAATATCAACCGAATTACTCCTTGCCCATGCAGATCTGTATGACAAGGACACCGAGACTTGTACTCCGCTTAGTGGGCTACACTGCGCATCGTTCTTTGGAATTGTTGAAGTGGTAGCTGGTTTAATAGAGGTGGGAGGTTCTGATATCGACGGGGAAGGGTATTGGGGTCTTACACCACTTTCATGTGCCGCGCGTAATGGGAACGAAGAAGTGGTGAAAATTCTACTCGGGCGGGGAGAGGTTAACCCTGACAAGGGAGGTGAATCTGGCCTAACACCACTCTCGCATGCCGCTATCGGGGGATATGAGGGGGTTGTTAAAATATTACTCGGAAGGGAAGAGGTCGATCCCGAGAAGGCAGATAAAAACGACCAAACACCGCTCGCGTATGCCGCTTGGAATGGACATGAGGGAGTGGTAAAAATACTACTCGGACGGGAAGAGGTCAACCCTAACAAGCCAGATCAATGGGGCCGAACACCGCTCTCGTATGCCGCTGAGGACGGACATGAGGGAGCGGTAAGGATACTACTCGAACGGGAAGAGGTCAACCCGGATAAGGCAAATGGATGGGGCGGAACACCGCTCTCATATGCCGCTGCGAGCGGACATGAGGGAGTGGTGAAAATACTACTCGAACGGGAAGGGGTCAACCCCGACACGCCACTTAGATGGGGCCGAACACCGCTCTCGTATGCCGCTGAGAACGGATATGAGGGAGTTGTAAAAATACTACTCGGACGGGAAGAGGTCAACCCTGACAAGGAAGATAAATGGGGCCGAACACCGCTCTCGTATGCCGCTGAGAACGGATATGAGGGAGTGGTAAGGATACTACTCGAACGGGAAGAGGTCAACCCTGACAAGCCAAATTATTGGGGCGGAACACCGCTCTCGCTTGCCACTTGGTATGGACACGAGAAGATAGTAGCGCTCCTACAATCTCACAAAGCGGCAACCCCCAGTCCCACTTGAGCCCCCGGAGACACCTCCGCGTCGAAATACCCGCCGCCGTCTCTTCCCTTTCCCGCACGCTACCTTCTATGACGCACTCAGACGTTATCCTGTCGACGGGGGTAATCACTAACCTAGGCAATGCAGCTGCACCCCATACCCTCTCCCTCCTCTCGGCTCTTTTTTCCCCGGCAGTCAGGATTTCCCAGTTTCCGTTTTCATGTTCCATAGTTTGGTTTGAGTCAAATTTCCATCCTTGTGAAGGCCAGGTTTATACACCGCCTCCAGAGTTTATCCTGTTATATTTACTTCTTCTCTCTTTGTAAATTCTTATAATGTCTTTTTTTGTATGTTTTTTTCCCCTTCGTTTTCTTAGGTTCCTTCCCTGGACGGTTTAGACTGCATAATATTATGGTGTTTTTGTTTTAAAGTGGAGAAATGTTGTGTATGATAGTTCAAGGATTGTTACAATTGGATAAAGACCGGACTGTACCTGCGGTAGAAGACTAGTTTAATAGCACTTACAAACCGGCCATTAGATATACAAGACGGGCTTCTTCGGGAACTGTGGTAGAACCAATTTTCATATCATTCGATAGCGCTCTTTCCACAGGATACTAAGAGTAGAAAAGGAAATAGAAAAATATCGCAGGGAGAGTTGGTGGCTGTTCCATGTCCTAGGGGATTTGGAAACTAATTTTTGATTTTCATTTTGGTAAATCTCCCCGATTTCTGCCGGTTCAAGGCTTAGTAGAGTACCGGTACTAAGGATACGGCAGGCGCAAGCCATGTGTTATTAAAAGCTGAGCTATGCAAGAACAGAAAGTAAAATTATAGGGTGGACGCATAATAACCCAAGTGCCATACCCACAAAGTATTATTTCAATCTTCCATCTCTTCCATCCATAAACTCCAAGCTCAGTGAGCAACCGTGCAACAACTCAATTCCATACCCTAGCACTAACAATCAGAAACACCCACCTTGGTTCACAACCTAAGCAATCCCAGGAATGCGCGAACATAACGACACCCTTCGCACATATCACTTTCAGTGTATGAGGTTAGTCCCCCATCCATTTTCACCCTTATCCCAAAATAGCCCCCTCCCGGCTTTGTATCGCAATAATACTCAGCCAGTCTCTACCATAGCATTTAGCAATGCCCTTGCACGGATCTTGGACTCGGGCTTTTTACTCTAATGCTTTGCGCGTTGAGAAAGTATCCTGAAATATGGAGTCTGGCTTAGGAATGACTTGGGTGGGTAGGAATAGGCGCGGTCGGTGTAGGTGAAATCGGTGTATCGGGGAACGGGGGCCGATGCGAGGTCGATGGCGTTTGATGACATGGCGAAGACTTCTATCTGTGCGAGGCCGGAGGTGGAAGTCGGCGAGCGAGTGATTTTCCGTGATCTCTGCCGCATTTCCATCCTGTCAGGAATGATCCCTGGCGAGCCTGACTCTCTAAGCGGTGGGTCGAATAAAGAGTTTACGCGACCGCTTATTTAGCGCAGAAAGTATGAGGAGAGCTTCACTGAAGGCGAGAGAGAGAGAGAGATTAAAGGCTAAACAAGAGTTAGTCTATGTTGAGACGTGTGTTTCATTACATTCGTTTATGGTTGAGAAAGGAAAGGTGAAGAGAAAAAAGAAAAGAATAAGAGAGCAAAGATGACAAGCGAGTACCACAACCAATGACAACCAGGACCACCTTATGACGAAGCTTCGGCTAACAACCCATGATATCCAACACTTCTATGATAACTAAACGGTAGGTCATCTCTGTAAATCTCTTGCAATCACTGAACAAAAAACTCTGAACTATGATAATATTATTATGTAAATTCGAGGGTCTCCATAGATAAACTATGAGCAAACAGCCAATCCGTAAAAATTAAAAATTAAAAAGTAGGAATTGGGGGGGGGGTGATGCGGACGACTTTTGTCGCCAAGATCGTATTGCTATAGGGGATTCCGTCGTCGCGGGCGGGAGCTTTCCAATATTTGGACACACGGGATAGAACTTTGCAGTGCCGCTTCAAGTTGGCTGGCGTGTTAGCCCGCGATTTTCTCAAGGTCAAAAGGGTTTCCTATGGCAGTGTAGGAAGCAATTTTTCTTCGAGTCTAATTGATCATGCAAGACTTGGGAAGGATATTAATGTGGGATGTGTGCCCCCAGGTCCGGCTCGGGTAGGGATCGTGGGAGTTCCTTGTGAAGACTATGGCAGTTTCACAACTGACCAAATCATCGTTCGGGTGGTGTAAGGCACCAGTGATTTACCTGGGGTATCGGGCTCCCGATGAGGGAAGTGGTGGCTTTTGTTCGTAATTGTAGTGGCCATCTATATAGTATTGGCCAACTTCTATCCCGAGAGCGGGAAAGCCTTAACCGTGCCAAGGCTCCTGCCGATGATAAAACTGCGTGCAGTTCCAAAATCTTTGCAGAACGTCTCCAACACGCCTCTCAGCTCAAAGTAGGGTTCAACCTTAACCCAGTCAAAAGCCCCACCATACGAAAATAAAAGTTGGAAAAGAGCAGAAAGAAATGGAAGACCTGTTTCCAAAGACTTAAAACAATGTTTGAGAAAGCCAGAAGGATGTTTAAAGCATCAGAGAATATTTGGTAGTGGTTCGTAATTCTTAAATTAACGTACAAATTGAAACCTGCGTTGAGCTGAGATCTTCCGTTGAGCTGAGAGGCACGTTGGAGACGTTCTGCAAAGATTTTGGAACTGCACGCAGTCACATAATCGGCAGAACCTTGGCACAGCTAAATCTTAAGTTGTAACTCTTGCTATCACCGCCTAGGATGATATTTGTGGCTTCTACCAAGGATTGCTTTTCGCAGTGTCAGCCACCAAGGCCGCCATAATTTGGAATTTGTTAGGTTTTGCTCTACGGTCGGCGCTTATGGTTTCTTTGTGAGTGGCCATTTTTATAGTGCAACCCCTTTTTTTCGTAGTGTTCCATACGGTAGAGCGATATGTGCAACGCTGCCTTAATGGCAAGATGACCCCCGCTTTTCCTTAACAAGACCCCGCTCTGCCCCAACTCCCAGGAATATCATCAACCGGCCATACTCATTAACTCCTCTACGACAGTGCAAATAGCAAAAGCAGAAGATGTCTCAATATACCATCGATAATAATACGAACTCTTTTAATGTGCACAATTACAATGTTGTTGCGGATGATCGGTCTCCACTCTTGACCTGGCTATCCCCCTTAGAGCCCAAGTTACGGCATCGGGACATCCAAGAACGCCGCGTCGATAATGTGGGAGAATGGCTCCTACAAACTGAACATTTCAGAAACTGGCATGACTCGAGTGGTGAAGGTGAGGGCGATAAGGCGGTGTTGTTTTGTTATGGAGGTCCAGGAGTCGGGAAGACATTTATTAGGTAATCGGAATTATCCTCGGAGGAGAGAGAAATATGGGAAGGAGTCCGTGCTAACAGGCTACCATGTCAGTTCACTTGTAGTGGACAGGTTGTCCTATCAATCCAGGGGGAAAAACACAACGGTTACATGCTTCTACCTAGACTTCGCAGCGCGAAAGGAGCAGTCCGTGGCTAGTATTCTGGGTTCCTTAGTGAGACAGGTTGTTAGCGGAATGGAAAAGGTTCCAGTGGAAATAACACGGGTTTTTGAGGGGCAAAAATTGGCTGATGCTGGACGGGGACCGCAACTCCCGGATATCGTGAAGATGTTACAGTCCATCACATCCTCAGTGCGTACATTTATATGCATAGACGCCTTAGACGAATGCGCGGCAGCGAATCGACTAAAGCTCCTTAATTCGCTTCAACAAATCCTCAAATCATCCCCACATACGCGAATATTCATTATTGGAAGGCCTCATGTTCGAGCTGAGGTCGAAAAGAGTCTTCCTGGACGAGTGACAAGTGTGTCGGTAGGGCCCAGCGAAAATGATATCGTGGGATATCTTCGTCTTAGACTGGACGAGGACGAAACTCCGGAAGCCATGAATGAGAGTCTAGAGGCAGACATTCTGGAGAAGATTCCCAAAAATATGTCGGAAATGTACGTGGCGATTGTACCAGGAACCCCACCATCCACCATCCGCTAATAGATACGCATCTAGGTTTCTACTCGTTTCTCTAAGTATCAATGGAATTTTACACGAATCCACAATCTCCCGGAGACGAGAAAAACTAGTCAAAATGACGAATGGATTGGAACTGGGAGATGTCTACGGCACGACAATCAAGAGGATAAAGGCGCAAGATGGGGACAAATCGAGACTTGGGATGACAGCGTTGTTGTGGATCAGCCATACGGAACGGCCGCTGCAAGAAGATGAGCTCTGTTACGCCTTAGCAGTCCAACTAGGCTCTACGGAGTTTGATGTTGGTAACATCCCTTCGATGTCAACATTGGTGAACTGCTGTCAAGGACTCATTACTGTGGATAAGGAAGCATCAACTGTTCGATTGATCCACTTTACCCTGCAGGAGTATCTTTCCGCGCATCTCGATATATTCAGTAAACCTCACGCGGCAATGGCCGAAATCTGCTTGACCTATCTTAATTCCAAACAGGTCAAAGCTCTTTCGACTGCCCATTCTTCTGATACTTGGAACGCACCCTTTCTACAATATTGTTCAGTATACTGGGGAGTGCATGCGAGGAGGGACCTCTCGGACTGCGGGAAATTACTCGCGCTGGAGTTGTTAAAGGAGGATTATAGCCAGATATCGACCAAATTTCTCTTTGCTCATCAATTCCCGCATCTCGCGAGCAACGATACTTGGCATTCGTTTAGTGGGCTACACTGTGCATCGTTCTTTGGAATTGTTGAAGTCGTAACTGCTTTAATAGAGGTCGGAGGTTCTAATATCGACGGGGAAGGGCTTTGGGGTATGACACCACTTTCATGTGCTGCACGTAATGGGCATGACGAAGTTGTGAAAATTCTACTCCAGCGGGGGGAGGTCGACCCGGACAAGGCAAGTGATAAAGCGCATACAGCCTCCGGTCGAAAAGATCGGGAATTGTGGAAATTAAAAGTCAGAAACCCGGTTGCTCGATTGGCTCGAGCACACCGAATACTCCAATCAAAGCCCCAGAGGCCCGATCACCGTTTCCCGAAGTTTTCCACCGGGGGCTGTACACCGCTCTCTTTTGCCGCTGGGAATGGACATGAGGGAGTGGTAAAAATTCTACTCGGACGTGAAGAGGTCAACCCCAACAAGCCAGATAATGGCGGCCGAACACCGCTCTTTTTTGCCGCTCAGAATGGACGTGAGGGAGTGGTAAAAATACTACTCGGCCGGGGGGATGTCAACCCGGATATGGCAGATAGATTTGGCCAAACACCCATCTCGTATGCCGCTGAGTACGGACATGAAGGAGTTGTCAAAATACTACTCGAACGGAAAGAGGTCAACCCCGACACGCTAGATACATGGGGCCAAACACCGCTCTGGTATGCCGTTAAGAATGAATATGACGGAGTGGTAAAAATTCTACTCGAACGGGAAGAGGTCAACCCTGACAAGCTAGATGGATGGGGCGACACACCGCTCCTATATGCCGCTCGGTGGGGATATAAGAAGATAGTAGAGCTCCTACAATCTCGCAAAGCGGCAACCCCCAGCACCACTTAATCCCCCGGAGACACCTCCCCGTTGAAATACCCGTCGTCCTTTCCCTTTCCCGGCCTCTTACCCGCTGTGATGCACCCGACTTGGACATCACCCTGCCGACGGGCTTGGAATGCAGATACATCCCATACCCCCCCCCTCCTCCCGGCTATTTCCTTCCCGGCAGTGTGAGTATTTCCGAGTTCCCGTTTCCATGTTCCATAATAGAGTTTCGTTCGAGTGAAATTTCCATCGTCCAGAAGGTCGAAGTTATACATTGCTTGCAGATTTCACTTGGCTATATTTGATTCTTCTCTCTGTAAATTCTTATATCATTTTTCTTGTATAGTTTTTTTCCCCCCTCGTTTTCTCAGTTTTCTTCCCCGGACGATGTAGACCGCGTAATATAGTGTTTTTTTGGGTGGAGAAATGTTTTGTATGATAGTTCGGGGATTGTTAAAAAATTGGATAAAGACCGTGCTCTACTTGCGGTACAAGACTAGTTTAATAGCACGTACCAATCGGCCATTAGATATACCAGACCGGTTTCTTTTAGGGACTATGATAGAACCAATTTTGATCTCATTTCGATAGTGCTCCTCTTTCCGCAAGACACTACCAGTAGAAAAAGAAAAAGAAAAAGACTCCAGGGAGTTTTGATGTCTATTTCATCAAGTCTTGGGGAATTTGGAAGCCAATTTTCAACTCTAATTCTGGCAATTGTCTTCGAGTTCTGCCGCTGCAAAGGTTTAAATAGTAGAGTGGTGTCCTGGGGATGACGGGTGTGGGTCACGTGTTGTTGAAATCCAACGCGGGGGAGAATACAAGTGGCAAGTAGATTATAAGGCAGACGTATGGTTAGCTGAGTACCTGCGGGGTGCCCGTGTTCTGACAGTCTACCGTCTCCTCTACCCTCTCGTCCACGGGTGTTCTGTTGTGCGTGGACAAAATTAACCGAACACTCGGGTGAGCCTGGCAACACATCGCTTCCGGGCCCCCACAAAAATCATTACCACTCAACAGGCACCTCATAATACCTTCTCTTTTTTTTATTAAGGCTGATGGATGGCATACAAGTACTGAATACTGCCATCTATTCAAATTATTTTTACCTATTTTTCTTGATTGGGTTGGGGTGGTTGTATCGAGGAGGTTGTCAACTTCAAGGGGAAAATTATGAGCGTTAGTTGATCCGTTAATTTTGTCCATGCACAATACCATAAAATCTAAGCTGTATTATAAGTAACCGTGCAACCAGGGTTCCCAATGGTCAGGGGGGGACCGTGTTGGACTGGCCAGTACAGTCAAAAGTCAAGTCTAGTCCAAGGGTAGAAATCGGACTGACCAAAGAGTCCTAGTTGTGTGAACTGACTAGACCAGGATTGGTTCGACCAGAAGGACCGAGTGATCGAATATGCACGGCCCTTCCACCATTTCATCTTCGTAGAAACAGAATTCTCTATGACAACCGCACTTGACTGAATCTGGATGTTTGTTGTGAAGGACGACCAGATGAATCTGCGTGATTCAAGTGGTGGCTGGGAGATGGAAGCCGAAGGCGAAAAATATAAATAGGTAGAGCTTGCGGCAGCTGTGGAACTTTCGTAGAATCACAGAAGATCACTCAAGTCTGCTCTTTTAGCAATATCACTTCCGTATACCGATTTCAATCAGGCATCCATTCGGGAACACAGATACCTCAAGATCAAGGGCCCGTTTAAGAGCACAGAGTGCATTACAAAGGTAAAATGAATCGGAGGAAATGCAAGGAGTTAACCGCCGGCAAGCAATTGATGGATCCAGGTCGCATTGCTAGAGACTCTAGTGCAACCAGAACCAGCTCAATACAATCCGAAGTTCCTAACTCTACTGGTTCAAGCAAGTCCATAGAGAGTGTACGAAGCAGAATTCATGTGAGGCGGCCTGTCAGTAATTTCAGTACCTCTTATCAAATGGGGAGTATTTCTCCTTACCCTGGTCAGTTCAATCTCTACATTTTCTTCGAATAGGTATATCTAAACGAGATGATTTAGAATCTTCGCAATACCTTCCAGATCCTCCCAGCCCAGGATTGAGTTCAGTTAGCCGCTATCCAGATCAAGCAGCTTCCTTGTCGCCAAGATCAACTATCCCTGCTAGTAGGGCTGAAGACGATCAGTCCGCACGGTATCTGCCATGCAATGAGCCGTCTTCCTCTGTACTTTCTTCAATAAGGAACTATTCTAGTCAACTCGGGAGTAGTGTTGAAACATCCTTCTCAAGGTCTTCAAGTTTCTTTGTTGAGACGATTCCAGACACCTTCGAGAATGGACCGCACTCAGCCACTGGCGCTCTATTCTCAAACCCCATCTCATCACCACCATTCGTGCAAGCAGTCTTGCCCACCTTGTCAACCGCAATTCCTCATGATCACGGAGAAATTGAGATAACTGAACTTGAAGATACTACGCCACGGCCCTTGACGCGTGAATCTACGACGCGTTCTTTCATTCATTTCCATGGAGGTACAGCTGGTGTTGGCTTAGCCCGTCGGTGGACATGTATGTACTGTAAGTGAATCTTATTCGCACTTTGTAACAATTGTGTGCTGTTAGGGAAACTGGAACGCGCTAAATTCTAACTTGTATAACTATAGGCAAGAAACAATACGCTTTGAATGGCGGTACGAGTAAGCCTGCTGGTCACCTTCGGAACAAACATGCACGGAAACTTCGCGAGTCATCACATCCAGGTACGGTACCTGTTGTTGGAACAAGTCCTCTAACTGCGGCATTTGCACGTATTGCCAATTCCCGTGAAGATGCTTTTACGACAGACTCCGCCGATCGCCTTCTACTTAATTGGGTTGTTTATAGTAATCAGCCCTTTACCGCAATTGAGGCCGACTCGTTTCGAGAGTTCCTTCAACATATTCAACCAAAGTACCAGCTTCCGAAATCTGCAGACACTATACGATCTTGGGTTATTAGAAATTATGACGATCAAAAGAACGAGGTACGGCAGGAAATCAAGAAGGCAATTACCCAGATCCATATCTCGATTGATTGCTGGACCGCTCCGCACAAGAGTATGAACGTAATAGGAATAGTTGGTCACTTTACAACACAAAACAGTAACAGGATGAATCCTGTATTGGCTGTACGAGAGATTGAAGGCTCACATACAGGGAATGCGCTTGCCGAAATTGTGGTGCGGGTAATTACTGAGTAAGTTTGAAAATCAGGCCTGTTGTGCATTTCAAAATGGATTCTACTAATATAGAATTAACAGTTATAACTTTATAAACAACGTTGGGTACTTTCAGTGTGACAATGCAGCAAATAACGGGACTATGATTCGGTCAATTGCCCGAATACTCATGGACCAAAATGCGCGCTACAATCCCGAATGCCGCCGTATTCGATGCATGGGACATGTTCTCAATCTCTCTATCCGAGCATTTTGGTTTGGAGATTCAGGCGGGTCTCAGGATCTACTAGATGTTGTGGTAGTTACGGATGAAACAATGGAGCTTTGGAGAAAGCTTGGACCTTGGGGCAAAGCTCATAATATTACAGTCTATATACGCTCCTCAGTTCAGCGCAAGCAACAACTTAAACGATTAGGTGCTGAAACATTACTGCATGCTGGCAACGCTACTCGGTGGAATTCAGGACTATCTATGATACAAAGCCTCTTGCGAAACAAGGAGGCAGTTAGCTTCTTTTGTCTCAATAATCCAGATTTAGCCCATGATGTGTTATCTGATGATGATTGGAAGCAGCTGGAATCTGCAGTTCGTGTACTGCAACCATTCCTTCGGTCAACTTTACGCTTGGAGAGCAAGACCCCTAACCTGTGGGAAGTAATTCCGGAGATAGATTACCTTTCAGGTATTTACTGGTATGTCTATCCATTTATACTTGCTCCTTGAAAGAGTCATTCTTGATTATTCTAAGACCTACTGTATTTATGGTATTCAATTAAGCTAACTTCCTCTGCAGTGATATAATAGAGAACTCACGACTAGAAGAACATCTAGTACGGGCAGCCCAGCTGGGCCTTGCAAAACTCCGCGCCTACAGTTCCAAAATTCGAGAAATTCCCGTCTATCTTGCCGCTGTGGTACTTGATCCTCGTCAAAAATGGGATTACTTCGAGTTAGGAATTGAGCAGGGGGACTGGACAGAACGCGAGGTTGAGGCCGCCAGAGGGGTAGTTCAGCTTCTATGAGCGGGGGAATACAAGGAAGCGGGATTAGACTCTGCTTCACAGCGGAACGGTGAGCTGGTATCCCCAAGTGAACGGGAATCAGCTATTGGGATATTAGACCAGGCTGAGGAACACCATCGCCAATGGCAAGCCAAAAGACGTCGAATTACTCCAGGTATGTCATATCGCCTTATAATATCTGTTGAAAAATTATTCCATCTTTACTGACTATTTACTACTTATTAGACGATGCGTACTCATTGTATATTCAATCACCTTCGGAACCGCATATCAAATCTCCCTTTCAATACTGGCTTAACGTGAAGTCTACTAACCTCTTGGCCCGGATGGCCTTGGATATTTTCTCCATTCCCGCGATGTCCGCTGATCCAGAGCGCTTATTCTCTAGCTCGAAGCATGTTCTAAGAGATACTAGAAACCGCTTGAAATGTGATGCGTTGGAAGCCCTTGAATGTCTCAAGTCATGGGCTAAGGAAGGTATCTTGTTGTCCAATTTCTATAGATTCAATACGTTTCCAGAATTAGATACTATTGTGGACATTCCTTTGTCATAACCTGTTCTATTTCCTTTAGTTTACTAATACACTTAAGCTTTTTTTATTTTTCAAGTACTTATATTTGTATTTACTACGCATGTCTTTTACATCTTACATTTATTTAATTCTCAACGTACAGGAATTGAACGCTAGGCCGCTTTTAAAAACTAGTAGAATTATACCACTAAACTATTACTCTATAAGCCAGGGTAAACTGGATCCCGGTATCTTGAGTTCATATTTCCACAAGCTGCCATGCAGCTCGAAGAAAACACACTCACTAATAATTCGCGTCATGCAGGGGGCATGAGTGCCCAATAAACACACCCCACCTCCATCTATACACCCAGAATAGCGCATGGCTTCCCTCAACTGGTACAAACTATAACATGGCATACATTTATTTCATTCAAATATTGAGTTCTGGTTATGCTATGTTCCTGCCCCGGGTCTCATATGGCCTCCGAGTCTCATATACAATTCTGTTATACTGACTGGTCAGAGACTAATCCCTGACCAGACTAGACCACAAGTATTAGTCAAGTCTAGTCAGAGACATCTACTCAGACTGACCAATCAGTCCTGAGTCTAGGACTTGACCGGTCAGACTATTAGGAACCTTGCGTGCAACAGCTCAATTCCATACCCCAACACAAATAATTAGAAACACCTGTCTCAAAATCCACAATCTGAACAATCCCAAAAATGCACAAAGGCAATCGCACTTTTTGCCCATTTTGCCCATTTTGCTTTCACTCGATGGGGATAGCCCCCCATCCATTTTCACCCTTATTCCGGAATAGCTCCGCCCGGGCTTCGTATCGCAATAACACCCAGTAAGTCTCTGCCATAGCCTTTAGCAATGCACTTGCGCTGGCCTTGGGCTGGCTTTTTACTCTAATACTTGCGTATTGAAAAAGTATCCCGAAATATGGAGTCTGGCTTAGAACTGACTTGGGTGGGTAGGAATCGGTACGGTCGGTGTGGGTGAAGTAGGTATATCGGGGAATGGGGGGATATGGGTAGGGGGAGATGGCGTTTGATGCCCGGGTGAGTTTGAGGGTGGGAGACTTCTAGCGGTGCGGGGCCAGAAGTGTTGAAATATGCTTCTGGCACTACCGTAGTATCACTCACACTATTGATTTTCTCCTTGCATTAGTCTTGATCGCCATCTCAAAACCCCCTTACAATATTCGTACTATTGAACATACCTCCTTGCCTTTCTTTTCTTCTCTCTGTTTCTGTTTACTTCCTACTGTTGATTTACTCGCAATTTGTGTCTCGCTCTCAACAGTAGATAGTCTGGGTAGTTCGCTCTCTACTGAGAAGTTAATTAAGCAATTCATCATTCTTCTCGTCACTCAATCAGTTCCAAAACCATCGTTCCGTTCTCACTGTTTCAACAGGTTATGAGCCTATTGTAGCCTTCCGTCTGCAATTTATTACTCCCACTTTATATTGAATCTTCTATCTATCTGTCTACCTATCTTTCCATATTAACATCAGTTTTTTTTCTTTTTCCATCCAACCTTCTTGATGTCTCTTTCGAAGTTCTCGGCAGCCAAAGACGATTCTGTTTACCGTTGCAAGTACGGTGAAGCTACCAGGTTGAGTCAGTTAACCTGCCCGCAGTGGTCCCAGGACCTTCAGTACCTTCTGCAGGGGGCCGGGGCCCTTGAAATCACCCTTGGTCACGAAGTTGCCCCACCGGCCAACCAGCATGCTCGCCTCCTCGATTTCAATCGCCGTGAAAGCCTCGCCGTCACTTTCATTTATAACTCGTGCGGTCCTGAGGCGAAAGCGTTTCTTCGGCATATTCCTCGCTCGCCAGCGGCGATGTGGACGGCACTTGCTGCCGAGTTCGATACTGCCGCCTCTCGGGCAGGGAGAGAGGGTCTTATCCGTGAGTTCAATCGTATTAAGTGCAGTGACTACTCATCTGTTAGTGCCTACATCACGGCCTTGATGGATTTCAAGGATGTGCTTGCCTCAACCGATCAGGCCATTACAGATCCTACTTTCATCTCTCGTTTGACCTCCTCGTTGCCGGATCCTTATGACACCACGATTCAGTTATTACACCAGTAGGCAAATCTTTCGGTCACGGATTATATTACCTCTATCCGGCAGTATGAGGCCACCCTCCGGATCAAGGCCCCAGAGGCCTCTACTTCGAACGTTACCGCTACTTCTGGTTCTGCTTTGTACTCGAGAGTCAGTTCGACTCACGGCAGCAATTCTGGGTTTCGCGGGAAAGGTCGCAGCTTTCGTGGTCGTGGTCGCGGTCGTGTTCACGGTGGCTATCGTAACTCCTGGTCCAGGTCCAACAGCTCTGTTGGTGGTCGTGCAGATGGTCGCTCCTCGTCTGTCACCTGCTGGCATTGTGGTCGCCATGGGCATACGCGACGTGACTGTAATTCTCGTCAGAGGGGGAGACAGGCAATGGATGCACATCAGAAGAGTCAAAGATATGACAGTACTGATAAGAATTCCGGGAGCTCACAAGCTTTAGCCATGCCGGCTACTGCTGACCCAGTCCTCGTCTCTGTTCAAGCCCTTCTGACCAATGTAATTTCCCTTTCATCGAACGAGTTGACGGTATCAGATACCCCGCAAGCTGAAATCTCGCACTGGGTGATTGATTCGGGTGCAACCCACCACCTCTGTCGGAATCGCGATGCATTGTTTTCATATCGAGCCTTCAAGCCCAACACCACTATTCCTATCCACATGGGCAACAACTCGTGGATCAATGCCATAGGCGTAGGCATTGTACGAATCCTGTTCAAGAACGATCAAAGCCATGAGGTACTGGCCTGTAACAGGTTTATTCCTGTCTATCGAAAATACAATAGGACCGGCGATAGACCTGCTAGCGCTGGTGCTAAGGGAGGCTTCAAGGGACCGGTAGCTAGAAGGATAATAGTTGAAGGACAAGTTGGGC
>Ga0307509_10001129_pt1 | contig 45792 bp, 41 predicted proteins | sample 10_EM_MG_FD_202245 | JGI IMG/M metagenome (GOLD analysis project Ga0307509, IMG submission 202245) | Populus trichocarpa ectomycorrhiza microbial communities from riparian zone in the Pacific Northwest, United States - 10_EM | ecosystem: Host-associated > Plants > Roots > Unclassified | place... | reverse complement strand
ATTCTTAGACTGAAGGTCTGTCGAAGTCTGCTGTCTCCTGCTAGCCAGGAGACTGGTTTAAATACAAAACCCAAGAGCGATAGCCTTCCTGCAATCATGATCATTACCAGTAGCTGCGCACATACCGAAATCCTGTAATCCTGCAAGACCAAAGAAAGAAACAAACAATGCTCAGCCTTCGCCAGTGTTACATGACCATTCCATACCCGGAATCCTAAATATAAACTTCCAACAAAGCAAACTAAACATAGCAATACGATAGCATAGCCTATCTGACTCAGAGACAGTGGCGGAGCTGAAATCAAATCAAATAAACCAAATATAAATCAACTAAACATAGGAGATCCTGCACTGCCCGCTCCTGTGTACCGTTACCGGAACATGTACACATGTTACAACAATTGACAAAGAGCGAATATTTTGTGATGCAGTAGTGGCTGCCTTTTTCTTCGATAATCCTCAAGGAGTTTCATTAAACGGCAAATCTTTTAAAAATCCAGGAATATTTTCCAAGAGGATTCACAATCATCCGCCACCCTCAGGAACAGGTATTGTAGTTGGATCACCCTTTAATTCAGTTTCGCCAATGAGTCTCGCAGGTGTACGACCAATATAGAATTGAACTCATTTACCCCCTTTGCACTCCTACTATCCTGTATGACCTTGAACCCGTTCTTTAAACCAATCATTATTGTCTATACACTCATGATCTAAAGGAAAATCCCACCATTGGAGATGATTTTCTTTGACCATATGATTACCATCCTGTCGTGTCCAGATAGTTGTTTTAACTTGAAGTGGTCTTAGAAGCTGTAAACGTAATGAGGAAGCTATAATGGAAGAAACAGATCGCGGTGCATAACAGCTTTTCGGTAAAGACTGGGTCTTGTGTAGGCTTTTAGAGCTAGCTTTTTGTCGGGCCCAATTAACTTCGGTGGTGAACAAGATTGCTGATTCAGGTTTCATCGTCTGATGACTATTGGTAGGAACAACCATGGAGCTGTGTGGTATTCTTGACTGGTCGTGTAGTGCGGACATTTTTTGAAATCCCAAAACCTGAACATTGGAATCCTCCTCATCATCTAAGGAAATAATATGATTTTCTTGCTTACTATTTCCTCCTATAAGATTCATTCTTTCAATTGAAATCGTTACGGAGTGATGAGCACCGAGAGGATGGCCACAATCAGTATCAGCACACTTTTTAGGATTTCCAGACTTAGGAATAAGAAAGTTTTCGCAGTCACAGTTTGCAGCTGCACATGGTTGAAAAGACATTGTAGAGGGAAAATATAAAAATTTAAAGACTTAAAGAAAGAAAATATTATAATGATGCTGATGAGGAGGATAGTTTTTAGTAGTTATAGTAAGATTATCGTTTAAGAAATAAAGACTTTTAATTTATTGTATTTCTCTGTTTAGTTTTCTTTCCTTTGTGACTATTTTATTGTCATGTATACGTGTCATACTAGTTGAAGCCACCTTTTTTACTTTTTCCTTAGCTCATTCACTTAGGATTCTTATTATTGACATCCTTTTTCTTGAGTTACCAGCAGGTATTTTTATTCGGCACAAAAGGTATACATGCCTTGCCGTACTCGCCGCCAGCTACGCAATGGTATAAGATTCATCCCTCCGCGACGTTTACTCATGATGTTACAGGGTCACGGCTAGAGGGGGGTCTCTGGGCGCCAGAGTGGGGGTGTTGAACTTGAACGGGTATTTTGTCAGAAGGCTGCCTATGAGTATAGGTGTTTCTATGTAGATTAGCCTGTATATTACTAGTAGAAGCATAGTAGAATAGTAAATTTAATTATTTGATAGTATGAAATCTATTGTAACCCAGGTGACCAAGGTCAGAAAAAGGTAAAGGGGGACCCTTCGGTTATCTTAGGAAGATGTGGTTCAGCGTCAGGTGGCATCCTGAGTATTAGGTGCTGCGCCAGCTGTGTCCTGAGACTTAGGTGCTGCATCCGGTATGTCCTGAGCCTTAGGTGCTGCGTGCGGTTGCATCTGGTACGTTGTGTAGTACCATGGTTGCATCCTGATTCTCCATTTGCGTTCTGGTATCCTGTGCGTCTAATGCATAGGACGCTCAGAATGCAAGCTATTATTTTTGCTGATGTCAGTGGTATAGTATCTACTTTACTAAAGCGGAAAAGTACAGGAAAACCACTATCACTTTCAAAGAACCTTCAAGTAGAAAACAAAACCTCACAAGTCACGATCAATCTCAATTTACTAAGCTATGAGGCAAAACAAATCTCACAAACGGCACAAAGCAGAAAATTCCGTCTCAAAGAAAGCCCAACCCAGCAGGTTGTCTGACTAGCTAAGTACAGATCCTATTTCCTCCTTCAAACACACAATTCTCGTTGCCGTTGTTCTCTCTGCCTTGGGAGTAGGGTTTTGTAAAATACGTATTTTATATTTTCTGACCATATTTTACATGTATTGTAAATTACCAATAATACAAAACATACAAGCACGTGATAAGGTTAGGGGTATAGAGTGATAGAAAAAAAGAAAATGCGAGGCAAAAGGACAGATAAGTAGGTACAACAAACCAGCAGCCATGGGGCAAAATAAAAATACTCTCGTTCACGATGCATTTGATATTTTACAACCAGAGATTGGTAAAAAGGTAGGTGTCACAGCAATACTATAATAGATATGGAGAGGAGATTAAATTTGAACAATGCTAACAGGAACGGGGGGAATAGACCGAGATAGTAAAGTGCACGGCCTGTGGGAAACGCTTTGCATGTAGTACAACCCGTCAGCCAGACCATCTGGCCAACTGCACACTCTATATACAGAAGGTAGAGGCAATACATACCAGTAGCGGAACTGCTAATGGCACACTAGTTTCTCGACTAATGGTATTAGGTACTCCGATTCAAAAACTCCGACCGGTGGGCAAGGCTACAGCAGACCAAAAGTTTGCCTTAGCAATATACCTAAACAACCTTCTGTTTTCTCTCACGCAATCATCCTACTTTCTTGACAGCCTACAGTTCATCGCACCAGCTTATAAACCTCCAACAATGGATGTGGTAAGAACAACTTTATTGGATAATGCATATGCTAGTACAAAGGCTGAAGTAGAAGAAATTCTACAGTCTAATTACTTTCTGAACATTATTTTTGAAAAGGGTGTTGATATTGTGAAGAATAGAATTATTAATATTTCTATTCAGACAGATAGAGGAACATTTCACTATTGTTCCGAGGATACTGGATCAATTGCATTTACGTCACAAAACATTGCTTAGTGGGTAATGAATAAGATAGACAGCCTACTGCATGGTGATTGGGAGAGAATTAATAGTTTTGCAACGGATACGTGTTCAACCATGTTAAGCGTTGGAAAGTTACTGGAAAATAATGAAAGACTTCGAAAATCACGACCATTAATAGTACCTTGTGACTCTCATGGACTTCAGTTACTTATTGGCGATATTCTCAGCGTTCCATTCTACAAAGAAATTCACCGCTGTATTACCCAAATTATTACTACCTTCCAATCATCACCCAAGCAGCTCTCCATTCTACGAGAAAAGCAAAAATCAAAATATGGCAAGACCAGTGCCCTGATTCTCTCTGTTATAACACGATGGGGTACCCAGGCCCGCGCAATCAACTTGGTATACCACAATAAGGATGCCTTTAAGCTCTACCTTCTGTATTTCCGCAGCAGTATGAATAATACTGTCATTGATCTTTTGGGGAGTTGATCATTCTGGCATGAGGTTGAAGAGCTACGGGATTTAATTTTACCAATTCATGAACACCAGCTCTTTTCCGAGTCTGAAAATTCACATCTTGGTAGGATCGTAAACCGGTAGCTTGAAATCAGACGACACTTGAGTGCTATTAGTCAGCAGGAGCTCCAACCTGTTTCGGGTCAATTGATTGAGCTTTTCAACAAGCGCATGATGCATCAAGTCCAGCCCCTTCACTGGGCAGCTCATTTTCTCAACCCCGTAAATGTCCAATTTCCAACAACCATGAAGCAGCAAAATGCAGTTATTCAGTATATGAATCAGTATACAACATCACGAGATATTGCTGTAAGAGCTGAGCGCGACTTTTTCACTTATCGTGGGAGATTTGGTCCATTTTCAGCATCAAATGCGATTTGGGTCTTTGAGGACCCGCTTACATTCTGGTATGCACAGTAAGGACTCACACCGGAGCTGGCAAATATTGCCATTCAGCTATTCCGCACTCCTGCCAACGCAGTTCCTAGTGAGCGCTCCTTTTCTGTTCAAAATTTAATTCACAACATGTTTCAGAATAGACTTCAGCCTACCCGAGGCAACAAACTTACCTTTTTTTACCTAAACCGCCGTGTTTTAGACAGAAAACCAAGTGAAAAGTATCAATGGCAGCAACTTAGTGGAGCGGAAGAATTAGAGCTGGAGGATGAAGTTCTAGATTTGGGCCCTGCACAGCAAGCAGAATCCATGGAGGTTGAAGAAGTCGAAGCCATATGGGGTATTTCTTTTTTTTTTCAAAGTTCCTTTACTGTTCTATTAGGAACTAACCATCTGAAAAACTAGGCCCAGAGATGCTTGATCATCAAGGCTCCAGACCCCTTAGTCCTACACTGGAATCTCTTCTACAATTTTCCTCACCTGGTCCATGTATGTCTAGTTCATACTCTGTATCCTACTTCTCATCCTACAGCTCTTACAACTGCTAAATTAATTGCTAACTTTACAATAGCCAGTAACCGCCCCCCTTCAATCCTCTCAGATCCTATTATTCCTTTCCCAGAACCACCACCAAAGCACCAACGGCTTGGGAATTTTGACTTGGACTTGCGGGAACTCATATTGCTTTGGCCGCCAGCAGGGGCAACTGAAACCAGTATGGAAGATCTGATTGAAGTCAGGAGTCAGGAAGTAGGCATGGAAACTGGAATCCGGACAGGAGTAGGAAGGGACTCGGAGCTGGGAGGGGAAAGGGGCTTGGGGCAGGAAGAGAAGAGTTCAGCAAGGAAAGGGGAAAGGGTGAGGGAAGGAGAGCCGAGACGGGAAGGGAGAGAGCAGGAGCATGAATCGGACGGGGAGAGGGAAAGGGAAGTAAATTGGTAAAGGCCGATAATCGGACCAGTAGTACTGAGAATTTGTTGTTTCTTTCTCATGTTTCACAATAAAAAATGGTATTGTGAAATATAATACTGTATTTTACAGTAAAATCCCGTAAGATACAAACCGGTAATCTTACAACCAAAAACCCTACAGCCACCCATGCAGAACCGCACAACCTCCTAAAGCTAAGATCGTGACTAACTATCTATTTAGCATAAGTTAATCGGAGATAAGCTAAAAAACAGCCAGTTAAGAAAATCAATTTTACACTGTAACAGTACCTTACTAATACCATCCTTGGTGAAAACATACTATCAAAGATTTCACCTAGCTATTAACAAACTGTTGACTTTGCTACGCAGCTTTCCCTGGAGTTTTTTGTTCCTCAAACAATGCAAAAATATTGTAAAAAATCACATTAATAAGACTAGAATTACCTGAGGCCTGGTAACATTTTTCTAAATTTTCTCTGGATTTCTTTGGTAATTTTCTGGGGATTCGTGGCAAAACAAAAATGTACCTCTCTCAAGCGAGGGCAAGACAAGGTGATTTTGTGCAAAGGTTTCACTTTTTCAATGGTATATTTCTCAGTCGATTTCAATAATCTTTATTACTATGTAAAAGGACTGTGCCAATCCAGGCTTTGATCCCAATGGCAGTACATTCGATGGTATCCGGAAGGTTTTTTCGCCAAGAGCATGGTATTAAAATGGTTCACTCGGAAAAATAACTATTTTCGTATTGAGATCAAGTCAGGTAATAAATAAGTTGAGCCTCCTTTTCTTTCTCTGAGAAATTCTAGATTCTGGGCGGAGGGCGTTTGTAGGGTTGCGGTGGGTACGGAGGTACTAGGGTGTGAGCATAAGGGCCTGTTTACCTATAGAGGGATCGAGCAGCAGGGCGGGACCCCTGCCAACTCTGCCAAGAGTCCCGCAATGAGCAGGCATGTGAGGAAAGCAAGAGAAGCGGAAAAGTAAGGTTCCAGCAAGTAAGTGCAGGGATGATAACGCGCTTGTAAATAGTTGGTTAGTTTAGATGCCAAGATGAATGTAAACCTCATCGCAAATCATGACCCAGGAAAACCCCACAATAATGCTTGCGGACGAATTCTCAAGATCAGATACTTGAAATCTGCCTTCTTTCTCGCAGCCTCCAGGATGACTTCTTCAAATTCTGAAGAACAGCTGAACCCAAGATTCTCGACAGAGTTACAGCAATGGCACCCAAGTCCAACAAAATGTCAAAGCCAAGAAGAAGAGAGAAGTACCTATTCAACCTTTCATCGTGAATGGGTAATTGGAACAAATGGGTTACCGGCTTTGAACATACCTTTTCAGCAATTTTGGTCTGATCCTCTATATCCGTCCCATCTCCGCGATCTTGGAAAGGCTCTCCATTCTCAAGAGTTGATTCAAGAACAGCACCACCAACCAGGATCACCACACTCAGAGTCCCAACCGCATGCATCCAGATCAACACCCCCATATTTCCCACATTCTGATATATACCCAAATTCTATAGCATCTCAATTAGACCCATCAGTATCCAGCCAGCCACATGCAGCAGACAGCACTTCACACCAGAACCAACCAGAACAAATCCCCTCTCAGGGGGTGCGACTTGTACCACAAGCTCCAACAGTTAGGCAGCCATCAACCCAGAGTCTTCCCAGTTCGAGCTCGCTGAAGGTCATTGCGGTAATACCAAAAAATCGCCTAACGGACAGGGACAAGTTAGTGATTGTACAACATTGTCTTGCTGGGGCTGCAGATTTCCGAAGCATGGGAAAGTCAGAATTCTTTCTTACCCAACGAGAAATCATCAAATGTACCGAAGGGTTTGACTGCAAAGTTGAGTCGGTAATGGCTGATATCCTGGTACAGGCGAAGGTATGTTAGCATTATTCATATAGATTGACAAAAAAAAAAAAACTAAGTGGTATAATACAGGTACACTTATCAGAATGCAGTGAGGCCAGGTCTGGGGTAGCTGTTGCAAGCTCTGATTTAGACCAAGCCGCAGTTCTGTGGGCAGGATTAGTTCGACAAAAGGAAGAAGAAAGAGCAGCAAAGATCAACAAACCGGGCGAAGAGCGGATACGATCAGAGAGGAGGAGCGAACTTGGTAAACTCCGCCTTATGATGACGCAGTCATTAGCCCAAAAGGGAAAGTTGTGTGGGGTCGGAGAGGGGATTGACTTACTAGAAAGTGGTGAGAATTATGTAATTAGTGATACTGAGGAAGAAAAGGGTAGTGGCGATGAAGAGTCGGAAAGAGGAGGAGGGAGTCTGGATAAAGAAATGGAGAAAGGAGGAAAAAGAAAGGCAAAGCGGGAGTTGAAAAAGCGGGCAGGTGCAGGATTACCTGCATCAAAACGTCAGAAACTATCACAGGATCAAGACGAGAAGATGTTAAAGGTGTTAGCAGCTCAAGATGATAAAATGGGAAGATTTTATCAAGAAACACTTACCTCCGGAATCGACAAACTTGTTGGTGCTATAGCAAGTACCAACACTGCGCCCACCAAGCTCCTATCAGCAGAACGAGAGTTGTTTGAGCAGCGACTTGCTGCTCAGGAAGCCAGCCTAGTTCACTTAGGTGAACAACTTCAGACAAAATTTGAGGAGGCAGAGAAGAAAAGAGATGAGTCAGAAAAAAAAATTGAAGAAAGGCAGAACAGGATGATGAACTTACTTGAACGACTGGTTGGAGAAAATTGAAGTTACCTTTGACCGCTATTGTGCACCATTCTCTCAATTCTTGTTATTCCTATTTTTCTTTTATTATCTCTTCTATGTTCTTTCTCCTCTTTCTCTTTTTCATTTTTACTTTGTTTTTTAGTGATTTGTTTCTATTTATCCTGGGTTCTTCCTCCTACTCCAGCCTGCTTCAATATTCTCCCTTCTCCGCTCCTTCTTCCCTATCCCTCCATTCCTACTTCTCTTTCCTACTCTCTGTTTACTTTTCTTTTCTCACACTCTTAAGGCATTTCTTGTTTTCTTATCTTTTGTTTTAAGTATCGTCGACGGCGGTCCCACAATGCCTATTCTCGTCCTGGATGAGCCAAAGCCTTGGTCTACTGGACAACAACATACGAGAATGGGCGTCATCTGATGGCAGTCCGACTACGACCCCTGGAAGGCCCCTTGGGCATCACATCTTCTCTGCTTATTTTTATAAATATTTTTTTCTATTTTTATGTTTATTTTTAACCTTAACTTATTTGAGTACTAGTATTTATCTCATTGACCAATTTTGCACGTCTGTAGTTAAGGGCCGCTGACAGCCGTCCACCCGTCTTGGACGGCGTGAAGCCAGTCCATCCCATCCAAGGATAAGACAGTTTTGTCCTTTGTGGTCCTCGCCCCATCTTGGCCTGACGGGATGACTGAATTCGCTGTTCGCTGCTTACCATATGCATATATTCCCCTTTATGTTGGGCAGTAACATAACAACCTGTTACATGCTATCATTTTGAAGACTATCCAACCACTACCGTAGGAACGCGAATAATCGGACCATGTGCTAGGACGTTGGAGTTGCCTCTCTTGGTATGATCTGGTGTTTTTTCTTTTTTCTTCTCTCTCAAGGGGCAGATTTTTGGTGTGTTTTGCCCCTTTTCCGGAGGGGGAAATTTTGGACTACAGAGCACATGGTCCGATTATTCGAGTTCTTACGGTATTCACTTCATACCAAAACTCCGATATCAACCCTCTTGTAATAATAAATATAATTGTAAAGAAATAACAAAAGTTAGAAGTGTAGATATTCATGAATCGTAGGGGGGTTACAGTGAAACTTTACCCCTGTGGCCGATCCCCAATAACATGTATGTACATTGGATAATAAAATACAAACTGCGTAATATGCTCCAACTGGAGAGAGACCAACTTTGAAATTTGATTTATGCCCCATGAAGCCCCATTGCATTACCGCTTTCCCAAATTCCCACTCCACACTCATTCGCTGACGTGCCATATGCCGATTAAATCGTCGTTCGTCTTCTGTCATCTCCAGATGCCAGTGATTTCTGAATGCTCCAATTACCCCGGTACCAAGGAAGTATGCTGGATCCCCATATACAAGTGCAGTTTCACCATTTGGTAGATGTAGTCCTGGAGCAACTTGCGTAGGAAATTCAGACTGAGTATACATACTCCAATCTCCTAATGTACCCTCAAAGGGACCTTTATTGTATTTAAATAATATTTTAAATTAATAACTTATATACATTTAATATAACTACATAGAGGAATTACCTGCAGGATGTATGATAAGCCCATCAGGTGCCATAATAGCTTGAAATTTGATCGAATGTATCTTCTTATATCCCGAATAAAATGGTTGCTGTGGAAGTGAACTTGGTCGACAAATCGCTCGATGTGTTCCATCAATAAATCCATAGATAAGGTTTCCTGGTGTATCGATCGCTTGACAATAATTCTTGAGCTGTTCGGGTGTAAGGCGTATGTGATCCCAATATAACAAATCTCTTTTATTGTTATATATCCATAACACTGTATCATTAAATACAATTTCTAACCAAGATGTGCTGCGTCCAAAAACCTATAATATTATTATTTAATATACATGTATTAGCAGAAAATTTATATATAAACAGAAGCATATTATAATTATATAAATAACAGAATAAAAAAAATAAAAAATAAAAAATAAACGAAGTGTAAAATTATAGGAAAGTAAACATACATCACAGCAATTCTTTAAACGATTCGGGAATGAGAGTCGATATAATACCACGGCTAAACAGGTCTCAGGCTTCGCAACACAACGCTTCCGTAGTTCAAGGCCATTGAGATTAAAACCTTCGACCATTTCCATGATTTGGAACTTGGTAAACCGCAGGTACTCAAGATACCAATGATCAGTGTGATCATGGAGGTTGAAGTTCTGGCGGTGGTATGGTGGGTGCCCACGTCCGGCTCGGGAAATTCGTAGCCTTTCAAATCGAATTCGTCTCCGCAAAGGATCATCTTGCATATAGGTTATAAGCTGGGTCTTTTTCCGTAACCGTTGCTGAATTAACAAAAAAGGATCAAGTAGAAAGACTGAGGCGGCTGCACTGAGAGTATTTGCAATCGACATATTTTGATACTTTTGGTCAAGCTTGTAGTTTCCTGAAGTTTGTCTGTAAAATTTTCTCTGCACTCATATAAATTCGTTTTACCTATTTTCTCACCGTCTAACAAACTAACCTTTCCTCTCTTATTCTAGTGGCCTATTTTAAGTACTATTTACATCTTGGCAGTGGTGTTTATCTTGTTCTTATCCTTGCGCTCCACCACTGGAAAGCAGGGATGAGGAAAACCCCTACATCTTTTGCCCCCGAGTGCTATGTGAAACACATCCCTTGAGAGTCTAAACTAATTTAGGTCCTGTTGCTCTGGTTACCGGTGGAGGTGGAAGGAGGACGTATTCTGCTCGATCCCTCTTATGGACGGCCGTCTAGTAGCCCGAGACGCTGCCGACTGTTAAGGAGGGCTAGACAGTTGGAGCGATACTTAGAGTACAGGAAAGTAGATCGTGTTTACCTATTGTAGCGTTCTGTCCACCCCAGCAGTGCCTGGTGGGATTTTCAAACACACCTCAGAGGCAACATCATGTTTTGGCCATCTAGCGACAAGAATTTAGGACAGTAGATGATTAGGTAAACAATTTTGCACCGTCCACGGGAAAATCATGCTGGTTGACATGCGACCTTCTGCGGTAGTTTTACGACCCAAATTTCAGAACGTGACCGTTAGGTAAACGGGCCCTAAGTCTGTCGAAGTTGGGTTGCCTCGGACATGACTGCCAAAGTTTCAGACTTCTACTTATACCAGGGTGTGGAAAGAAGTTATGGAACAGTTATTCGAGGTTAACCAGCCAAATATATCCTTGTCTGTTCCGGTTAATTTGTTCCTACCTTGTACCTGTGATCTCGTGTTGGTGTTTGTTCACCCGGGGCGTGCAGGCGTCTAGGAGAATGAGTGGGTACTCTTTTCGGGTCTAGGAGTCGGCCAGAAATGGAGCGATTCCGCCTGTTTTGGACGCATTTGCGGGAAGCCTGCACACATTGTACGAGTACTCGAGTACTCGCCTTCGAGTGAAACATTGCAAACCATTTCTGATCGCATCTACTGTAGCCAATAGACACCTTCATTGGTGTCATGACAACGGAAGATTCCTGAGCCAGAGTCAAGATCAGTATCATCACCATTTCTCAGCTCTGAACCACCACACAGTTCATGCCGAGACCTTTTATCTCGGCAAAGTTGGTCCTCATGCTGTTGATATCAGATGCCGATATTAAACACCTCCCGGAACTAGGATAATAACAAGAGTCTTCTTTTCCTCTCCCAATCGCAGGGAAATGATTGCCTGTTGTAATTGCCCCCCCGGGAGGCTTGGTATGAGACATGCCTGAAGCATAGCACTGGTACAGTAAGCGAGGTGAGAACTCTACTCGTACCTCAAGTGCTTAAACGGAAGACTAGATTTGGTCCACCGAGGGGAAGGAAAAGGAAGTACAAAACAATAGAAAAAAGTAAAGAAAGTGCAGTGCAAGCTGGAGCCAGAAAAGGAGAGAGGACCCCCGCTTCATCATGTCCTTCAAAGACTAACTGTTTTACTCTTCTCTCGCTGTGATGCCTCCGTTTATATGATTCTCACGATAACTGATGGATATTGCAGGGCATCAACAAAGCACATGCCCTTTGACTTACGGGCTCAATTGCCGCTAACTCCTGACGCGCCACACCCAGGCGCGACGAACGGACGAGGCAGAAATTGAATTCTTTGACCACCCGACCAGCTAGCAAACTTCAACTCCCGACAATTGGGCTTTATATTTCCTCTCTCACCCTCTCATCTTCATCCTCATCATCACCACCATCCCCATCATCATCATCATCATTACCGCCATCATCTCTTTACCCGTCTCTGCTCCGCCCAAGCATTTAAATTCCCCCCTTTTTCTCGGAAAGAATTATTCTGCATCCCCACCCCTCTGCTTTCCCAAACCATCGTGTTGTAGCTCTTTCACCAATCCATTTTATTGTATTGACCCTTATAAGTTCTCCCTTCTTGGCAGCTTGAACATCGCTTACTGGTTAGAGAAAAGGGGAAGGAAGAAGAGGAGAAAAAAAAGAAAATTTTTTACCGGCCCGATTTAGGAAACCCGCTTACCCCACCAGTGGGGATGTCTTATTCCGCTATTTCCCAGACGACTTCCTACCGTAGGAGGAGTAGTATTGCTTCCTCCATTTCCTCTGATGCCTCCTATCGGCCATCTCAACTACAATTCCTGAACATTGAAGCCTCCTCCCTTTCTCTCGACCCCGAATATCGACCCGCGCAAACGGAACATTCGCCAACCGATCGGGTGATGTCTATGGTCAAATCCAGCATTCGTTCGGGTACATCTTACGAAATGGTCGGTGATAGCTCGGATGAGGAGGGTGCTTTGACGGGCGGGGGGCAAGCTCAGGGGAACGATGCTACTGGGGATAGCAGAAGGGCTAATGGCGAGAGAGATAGTAGAGATATGAACAGGGAGGTGGACGAAAGTTTTAGTGGAATGGGCAGAGAGGGCAGCGTTGGCTCTGGAGTTCACGTGTTAAACTCCTCTCGTTCAAGATCCGATTCCACACCGCAAGGGGCCACTCCCTCATTCAATGGCGGCGACCAACGGACGGAATTAGAGATCGCGGAACATAACTTGAGACTTGAATTGCATTTGGATGGCCGTGCGGATATTGGTTCTCGGCAAGGGGGGGATGTCTCAGACCCTCAAACGGCTAGGGAGGCCCACCCCCCCTACCAACGCCATAGCCCAAGGGCGAGTCGTTCTTCCCATCAATTACCTCCTCTGCCAGTGTCCACAAGCATCCTGGATCCTGAAGATCAGGCCTTTGGCTTCACGTCGCCGGAGGACGTTCACCCAGCTTTTCGTCATTCACAGTCTTATCCGGAGCTTCCACCCCCTCCAAAGGTTGACCACGCAAGAGAGCAGCGCGAGTACAGGCCCGCAACATCTGCAACTAATATTGGTGATTTATTTGAGGATTTCGACGGAGTCCATTTTAATTTAGATCACCCGAGTAATCAGTTTTCGGTAGCACCTCCGCTACGCCCTCCGCAGCATAGACAACGTCCGAGTCAACACTCGATCCACCCAACCTCACCACATTCACATTCCAATTCCCAAGGTTCATCGAACCTGGTGTTCTACCCGGCTCCGGTTCCTGCAATGCTAAATCTTCCCCCTACGCTATCTAAGCCTAAACCAGCTGCAAATAATAGACATTCCCGCCATATTCCTGATAATGTCGACCTCACCAGTAACCGTCGTTCGGTGGCTTATCCCGGAACAGGAGCAACAGGTCCCACTCCGGACAAGGGCATGAGCCGTCGTTCGGCGGCTTATCCCGGAGAAGGAGCACCAGGTCCCACTCCCGACAAAGACATTCACCGTCGCTCGGTTGCCGCCTTGGATCAAGCTGCCAACCGCCGTTCAATAGCTAATCTCCCTCCAGCCCTGCGAGCTTCTCAATTCTTCGATACTCAAGCAATTCCCCAAATTGAAGTCAAAGAGGATTCCGCAGTTGCTACCCTTGATGGCATTCTCGATGCTTCGGCAAAGGCTCCTCCAGCTGCATTCACCGATCACCCGATTACCGGTGGGGCTGTGCCGTACAGACCGAACAAGAATAGATCTTCCATGCATCTTAGCAGTGGGCCGAACAACGATTATCGTAATAGTGTGGCTATAACTGTTAAGCTACATCCTGGAGAGAGCCCTAGGTCTTCTATGGAAGATGAAACCCACCAAGATGCTCGGAGCCATCTTAACCCCGAAACCAACGAGTATCACGATGCCGGTAATCAACGTCGGTACTCTGGGCTATCAGAGGACTTTGGACCACAGCCCGATTCGGATGGCCTGCCTACAACCTTACTCGCCGAGCTCGAATCTCGCAAAGCTCAACAACGGCTTCGAACTCGAACGGCGGCCAGTGCCTTTCCGGGCGGTATCCGTAGCACCCTTCTTCAGCTTGACGCCGTGGCACAAGTACAGAAGGAGGCAAGATCGAAGAAAAAGACCCACTTGGCATGGGAGGAGCATGGTGATGGGGATGAGGATGATGACCAAGATGCTGATGTCCCTCTTGGATTGCTCTACGCAGTAGCTCCTAGTGCACAGAAGCGTCGTGATGATGAGGTCCCGCTTGGCCTTCTGATGAAGAAAGAAATGGAAGATGCAGAACCACTTAGCAAACGCCGGGAACGTCTCCGAGGACAAAACGGACACGCAGCGCAACCTCAGCCAAAGATATTCCTTGACGTGCCCGGCCTAGGTGGGGGGTCAGAAGCTAGCGCAGCGGATGCACACGAGGAAGTTGAAGGAGAGACACTGAAAGACCGAATGAAACGTCTCAAGGAGAAAAAGGAGTTTGGTACTGGTAGCCTAGGGATGGAGTTTGCCAGTCCAAGCGAGGGAAATAGTTCTGCCGCCAAGCAAGAGCGGGCACCCCCGGTCGAGGAGGAAACCCTCGCTCAACGTAGGAGACGCTTACAACAACAAGAAGCGACTAAGCGCGAGAGTTCGCTCCTGCAACAGGAAGTCCGTAATAGACGGAACATGATGGATCTCCTCCACCGTGCCAACAACCGCCCCCAAAGCCACTACTCCCAGGCGGGTGGCAACGCGGGGTATATGCAACCACAACCGCAAATGGGCGGGTTGATAGGTAGCCAGTACAATATGCAGATGGGCCGGGGAATGCCTATGCAGATGCCGATGCAAATGCCTGTGCCGATGAATATGGGCGGGACTGGGGAGGCTATTCTTGATCCTAAACAGCGGGAGGTGGTGGAGAGGTGGAGGGCTAGTGTTATGTAAATCGCGTTCATTATTTTCCCGTTATTGTCATTGTTAACCGGTTCTTTTTCTCTCTTGCCTTCTTTGTTTTTCATATCAATTATCGTTTGGATGCCAATGTTACACTCCTAGCCTTTGCTCGTTTTCTCTCTCCCTCCCGCCTGGCATGGCAGGCACGACAAATCCTTCCGTTGCGGTCGGTCTTTCTTTGGACGTGGTGCATAGCGTGGATGCAAATTCTTATATAAAGTGAGCTCATCAATTACTATCAATCGATCAAGTGCAATGCAATGCAAATCATAGATTGCCCTACCAGAAGGAAGGCGAAAACTTGACGAGCGACAAGCAAAATGAAAAAGTGTGCAAATGAAATTATTAGCAAGTCAAGCCAGTCCGCCAAACCCTCTTTCCTCTCCGTCCCAACTTTTCACAAGTGGGTCCTAACCCCTAGCTATACCTGCAGTCCACCAAGGTGTCATATATTAAAAATCGGAAACTACTCGTGCTGAATCAGAATGCAATCGGGCGATCACAGTATGTGGAAAGTATATTATGGGTCATCTTATAACAATACTTGTGCCATGCGGCGGGAGGTTCAAGGTCATACAGTACTCCAGGGACAGATTCCTTGAGAAAGAAACATCATTTCTTATTATCATAGGTTCTATTTTCGCTTTTTCATCATGCTAATAATATATCAAGACCTGGCTGCTCTGCGGGTTTTTGCGGGTTCTTGGTGTTGGGCTATCCGGGTCCAGGATACCCTAGTTTCCGGTTTTCAATTAGCCGTCAACATACAATAAATAAGACCTTGTGGCCGAGGGGTTAGGGCAACAGACAAGAAATCTGTTCCCTTCCGCAACAGACAAGAAATCTGTTTCCTTCCAGAGCATAGGTTCAAATCCTGCTAATGTTTTTTGTTTCAATTTTTATTTTCCCATTGAGGGAAACAAACCTAACCCTAGCGATAAGGATGGATTGCACATGATAGTATAGGTTATAATACTATTATAACTCTTACTTGTCCCGTCATTCAGCTAACTATTATCAAACCCGCTGTGTAGGAAAATCCCAGGCAGGCTTCCGATCGGCAATCTCCTTGTTAGTTGTCGCAAGCAACCCCCTTCGCCCTCGAGAAACCCCGTCGATGAACCCATCATCACCAGGCATTGTCAACTCCGAACGCACAGATCTTACGCTCCGAACGTACGGCAGCGCAAGAGACAGGGGGTATCATCCGAATCCCATGAGTATGCTCCCAGTTGTGCCTGAAATACGTGGCGTAGTCAGCTCTATTCTTGAGCAGGCTTCTGGTGACTTGATGAGACTTGCCGGGCGGCTCATGTTTGTGCTTTCTGGGAGGAACTCGGAATTTATGCTTCGGCGTTCAGCTGCTAGCATTTCTACGGCGAGGGAGGGAGGGTAGTGGGTTGCATGGCTAGTTACTGTTCCCTGGAAATCGAGGACGCAGCTTGCGGTGTAGTCCTCCTAGATGAATTCTTGATCTTTGCCGTCCCGTGATGGGAAGGTTCCTTACGCCCAGATGTGTTCGTGGGGCTAGTATATTGAGCATATGGGGTCGTTCTTGCGGGGTTACGAACTAGGGCGCGTTAGTATGTATTGGTAGTGCTGCCAGTGGGGGAGATATTCTATTTATCATAGATTAGTCGAGGAGCTCTTACCGCGGATGAGAGAACTGCCGTGGCCTCTGCTCTCACTAGTTAGAAGTTGAAGTCTGAATGTTCGAGTACCGCTGCTGGGTAAAAATGGGTGGCTGTGGTGGAAGCAGTGGCCGTCTGCTCTTTTCAGTGTATTATCCTCAGCACGTATTATCTACCTACTTTTCGGAGATGGAGGAAACGTGCTGTGAGTCCCGTTACTGAAATCCGGGTCGGCATCACTTGTAGAGTATTGGGATTAGGGAGGAATCCCTTCCAGACCGGGTCGTGTGGGGCGAGTCTGCTCGTTTTTTTTTTTGGAGACTTAGGGAACACCACTTTCAGCTCCCTCATGTAGACGTTCGTTAGGGTCGTGTCCTTGATGGTTTCTTTAGCTATGAAGCTTGCGGCGGGGGGGTGTGCTGAGTATCTGCGAGTGACTATCCATGATTTAGGGGGCATAAAGGGGGTGAGGAGGGGAAGGAGGGAGGAGAGAGGGAGGTACACCTTTCTGCTATAATGCATTGAGCTCAGAGCACTCTACCCACTCGTGTCCTTCCCGGTATCACTAGCGGCCGCGTTCTGGATGGATAGTGCTCGGTGAGGTTGTAGGGTGGGTGTTCTATGCATCTCGGACTCCATCGGTGAAACTTAATACCCGTCGCCAAGTTCGTCTTCGCGGTTGTCTAGGTATCTCCTGTAACCGCGGACGTAACACTCTTAGTCGTGCTCCTCATCTCCATCCCACCCTTCACACTCCCGGCCGTAGTAACTTCAATGATGTTTCGTGAATGATCCAAGAGTCCAAATGAGCAGGGGCATTAGCCTGCCAAGTTTAAACTGGGAACTAAACACCCACCCGCAAATTCCCGAGATACTAGCTGTTGGTAGGATGCTACGGAGGCGGGAAGATGGTAAAAACATGTGGGATATCCACCGCCTGAGTCATCTAAATCGATCACTCGGAGACCCTGGTGGGAAGACCGTCATGGTATATGGAATACCGGGGCAATATCCGGTTCTTGACGTGTGTTAATCAACTCGGAAGGAGGGAGAGAAGGGATCGAGAACAAGAATCTGTGGATACCCGCATCCGCCAGTTGGAATGCGGACCGTTCCTAGTATAATATGGGCCCACCGCCGCCCACCCTACTTGCCGAAGCCCCGGCTCTCTGCCACCATATGCCATCGGTCAGAATACCATGCCCCGCACTTGGCAGAAAACTTCACTTCTGTCGCTGGGAAATCCTCGGGTTTTGCAAGTCCCAGCCGCCCAAAAGTGTGAAAACCCCAATAGTCTGGCCCTTATGGGAAGGTGGGAAATAATTGATCTTAGGTCACATAACTTGGTCCCGTAAGCGATATTCAGGAGATCCATTAGCCGTTCTGCCCGATTCGGTGTATGTGATAAGACAGGAGGGAAGAAGCCGAGAAAGCATTAACCATGTATTTCCGAAATACCCTCGGCTTGGGGAAGCGGTACATCATGTCATGGGGAACTTGGGTGAACAGTAGTATAGTAGTCATGCCTGACTAGTGTTCTGGTATTTCGCTTTGAGGAATGTTGTGCTGGCGTTCATCTTTGGAAAGCATTATTATGGCACTTTTTTCTTTCTAGGGTTGTATAGCATTCTGCCCGCAGGTCTGCGGTGGGAAAAGCTCCCCTTTCTCAATATTAGTCTCAACTTGAGGGAGTGACTTTCGATGGAGCTTGCCTCTCTAGTGTTGCGGTGAAGAGGGCCGGTGCTGCACCATACTGCTCGGTCTAGCTTTTGTAGGACTCTTTTTTCACACCGTCAAGAATATTGGTTGCATAATTCATAGGATCTCACACCCCCGCGGTCGCTGTCGATTTTTCCAAAGATCCTGCTCCTTGGGGTGTTTATGATAAATATTACTCTAGAATGGGTTCGCTCTTGCCCTCCAAACCCGTAAAAACGATTCCCCTGTTGTAGTAAAAATTGTTTCCTGGTTTCCTGATGGGTGGGTGCGGTAGGATCAGCACTCTTGGATAAACCTTATGCAGGAACTGTAGCCCCCCTCGGGTGCCTTCTTGATAGGGTTAGTATATTAGGCGAATTTGCGGGGAAAGTTTGTACCACTGTTGATCTTAACTTATATTATAACTTAGCCTCGATTGGATTCGCAGTAACGTATGGTACTGTACAGTACTCGTGGCTCTCGGCAATATTCCCAAACTGCTGGTACTCGTACTGTACATATTCAGGAACACCGAGACCTCAGTAATCTAGGCTAGTAACCTCAGACGGGCTCCGGCACGAGTGGCCCCCACGATTATGTATCGTTGAAAAAGCTGGGAGAAGCCAATAGAAATGGTAGAGAAGGTTGTATAAGTTAAAAGGTAGGCTTTTTTAGATGGGTTACTATAGATTCCCCACGCCTATTTGACACCTCTAGTACTCGGGGAGGTCGTTCAAGACTGGAGATCACCACTGTCTCTGTGGAGGATCGTATGGAATCCGGGGAGGAGGTTTTCCAGGCTTCAATAACTCTCCCAAATACTTGGAAAGGTTCATCCCAAACATCGGTGAGTCCAAACGTCCGGGTGCCAAGGGAAAGCCGAACGGAGGGGGGCCTAGATGTCCAGGTAAATGGCAATAATTCAAAAACAAATGGTAGGGTGGTCTGATTTCCATCAAGGCACTCTATTAGCTCCAGTATCATACGTTAATCTCGAGGAATCCTGCTGTGTCCGGGCGAAATATTAGGATGGGGCATTTCTTGAAGCCACCACATGCATTAATAGTTGCTATAATAGTAATAACCATTCAGCATCTTTGGGGTGAACGGGCTCACCAGGAAGGTTTCCGACATACCACCTGTTGGTACCGCCTACCCTGACGGAGACCCTCTTTCTAAAGCTTTAAAGGATCTAATTGGTGTTGTCGACAGGTGATTTTTGCCTTGTTCTAACAACTAAGCTAGCAGGTCCCAAAGCCCTATGTTCAGTTTTGCTCTTCTGTGCGGCATATCATCCAGGAAGGACCCAGCTATGTAATAAGGAGGTCGGGAAACTCTGGAGCGTCGGAGGACAAGCAGGTCTCATCCGGTTGCATTGCCAACTCGACCCCCGAAGGGCATTCCTGAATATCTGCCCAGCGCTATGACCAAGCGGGTTAGCCAGGGGCTCCCGTAGTAACCTTTTTCTCAGGCCGTGTTGTAAATATTCATTGGGAATCACTCGGGGCCCACCTTTGCGCACACCCTTCTAGTTTATCTAGTCTCAATTTCTAGTGACCTTAAAAGTAGCAAGTGTAGAAATAGTAAAGGAATAAAACGGATTGGGGGGCATCCGGGAGGTATCTGGAGGGCGATCACCCTATATATACCCTTGGGGAAAGCGGTGCGCCCATATATGCGAATCCTTGATTTTGTGCCCACCGCCGGTAGCGTCGCCGCTCAAGTCGGCATGTCCCCCTGTTGTACTAATTTAGGGATCCGTTGACTTCAAAGGACTAGACTCTGTATCCTAACGAATTTAGAGCTTTCGGTAACTGTTCGCGTTTAAGGTCTAACTATAGTTCTGATCTTATTCCATGGGCATCAGGAAGAGCATTTTTGCGGTGAACTAAAATCAAGCTATGATGCTAGCGACCAGCAAGCAGAAATGTAGTACGTTCTAAGCTCTATCAATTGGTCAAAACAGGAACACTGATTTAGTATTCTAGAATACAATTAACTTAAGTTATAACTTAATGCTGAGGCTTTTATAATCCAACCCCACCGCCAACAACGTCAACACAAGTATGTAAAATGTAAGCACACCCACAGCAAGTACCCTCCCGCACTCCAAGGTATTGATCGAAATATTAACCAACCCCGTCAAAAGATTCGCCTATAAACCATTAGAATCTCACAGTCCAGGAACCCGCAAGGATAACTCACCACTAAGAAAATCGCCAATCCGTTCCTGTTGAATGCTTCTAAGACTTTGGGCACAGCAACGCCATACTCGGTCCCGTAGAAATATCCCCTTTCAACAAGATAAAAGGCTGATATTTGCGCGGTGTTGAATGAGGCAACCCAGAGGATATATGGGATGTTTGCCAAACGTCTTGAGACGGCAATGTCGAAGCCCCAGCGCTCTTTGGTAATCATGAACGACACCGTCCAAAAGAGACTCCACCCCGTGAGCTTCTTCAAAAGACCAAAGCGCTGAGATTGGGTGTCTCGGGGAAGGGCATACATCCCAGTGGCCATCCCTGCCAGGAAGATAGAGAGGTACCCGGCGAAACTGCTAATTCCTTCTTTGTTTTGCGATATCAAGCCGTATTTGTTCCTGTCTCCGACAAGGACAAACGCCTTCAGTCCGGTCATCTCAAGAACAACCTGATACCCGACCGCAGTCACCAGACTCAGGAGGGTATACACAAAAGTAGGACTAATCCCCATTTTAGAGGCCGCGGGCGAAACCGACTCAAAAATGGCCAACAATGGCGGCAAGAACCCAAGCGTGAAAAAGAAGTTCCAATGAACCCCGTACTCGGTAATGTGCTCGGCGTAATCCACACCCTTGACCATAATCAACCTAACGATCCCTAGCACTAGCAACGGCAACGACGCTCTCATGGCACTCTTCAGCCTCACTCCTAATGGTTCCGAAGCGCGCTTCTCAAGGTAGCTTCTAATTACCGACTTCGCGCTCATCATCCCACTAGAAAATACAAACGACCCAACACCAATATCCATCAACGAAGTGCCCCAGTTCTCCACTTTTGCGAACCTTCGCGGGAAGACTCTGAAGTCCACCGCTAAGATTGCGCAACATGTGACTACCATCATGCTGCCTCTATACACCGTCAAGAATGCCTTTTTTGGAAAATTCGGTGTTGAGTTGGCTCCCTTCTCGACATTTTGCGACTTTGGCTTCGCCGGACGCTTTGTGTTTCGCGGTTGGCTGAGGTGTAATAGGATTGCCGGGGATAGGATAAGTAGGTTTAATAACAGCGGAAAGGACGAGTATAATGTTATAGAGAACAATATCGCTACAGCGCTCAGTAGGAAATCTGCGACGAATTGTAGTGGTCCATAAGATTTAAAAAATCCTAACCGTGTTTGCAGCGCAGCATAGAGGATATACGTTGCCTATAAATTAGATAACTGCCATTAGCCAAGACACAAGCTGCACGAGGCCGTCAGGGGGGATTACTGGCGCAACCGCTGTCACGAGGTTTATTTCATTGATTGTTCCGCCGGTAAGGTTTGAGACGAAGTCTTGCTTTAGGTTCTTGAGGGATTGCGCCATTGTTGAGTCCTCGAGACATCAGGGTGAGCAAGCTAGCGAATTTATCTAGCTTACTGGCTAGTTTGTGCAGAGTGGCCTTTTGAAGTGGACAGTTGTGAAGTTTGGTTACCCGGATGATGAGAGATAGGTGGCCGGAAAACCTAACCCTATTTATCTGATATCATAAAAAAACTCCACTAATTGAACCGTTGTGGGGTGGTCTATTGGCTTGACCTGGGGGGATGGTTTTTCGACCGAGCTGCCTGGCGCCCCAAATATCGCTCTGTGACTGACTTGATAAACCTGAGGAAGGAGAAAGAAAAATTAAATAGATCCAAAGAGGTGCAGCGTAACAGACAAGAAGCAAGCAAAACGAGGTGAAGCCGAACCCAATTGAGTTGACGGTGGTTGTGATTGCACTTGTCTAAGTTAAGAAAACATGAGGGACGCCTTTTGTGCAGAAATTCTGCGCTCCAAGCTGTTTACTAGAGTATGATATGATATGTTTTTCCAGTCGTCCCAAAACGGCCATGAGACTGCTAACCACCCTATCAAATCACCCTAGCCCTTCACTGCGTGCTATGAGGTCCAAAATTCACTCCTTTAGAGAGGGGGCAAAAAGCACTGACCTCACTGAGAGAGGAAAGCCTAACCACATAGCACACGGTTCAATTACAATATTCGAGTTTCCACGGTATGATACTGGAAGAACGATACCGGGCCGGGGAAGAGAAGGGAGCTACTAGGTAAGCTTTACTTACTGGCAGTCACCAATAGGGAATATAGGCAATCGGCGCTCCCGTACACGGTCAGATGGGTATCCGTGTTCCTTTTGGTCGAAGGTCCACGCTCGGGACGTATTCGCACAAGGGGAAGAACAGGAAGGAAGGAAAAAGAGAAAAAATCAATTAACGCCGTAGCCGTGCTCGTGCCCACTTCCTCCTTCTCTCCAGGGAGGATCTCCTTCGTCGTCTGCTCCCGTCTTTGTTTCCTCTTGGGGGCGGGTGAGAAACCGCCATTATCCACAATACCCCCCCCCACAAACACTTCTGACGACAGCTACCTGATTTAAATAAAATAATAACTACTACTACGACATATAGGTGAATGTATTGGCAAAGGCCCATAAGCTCCCATCCCCCATAGTACTAGTATCAATCATTCTTCGTCACTCGGTAGACAAATAAATCACCCATTGCCTAGCGCAAAGATCTCGGGTCAGTATTGGAATGGGCTGTTTGGAGAGTTTTAAAATAAAGCTACCAGAAACCAGTTATTCACCCTTCCCAATAAATCCCTTTCCCATTGTTCCACCTTTCTTGATCTTCCAAGTTTGCCGCGGGCCACTTGCGTTGGTAGGGATTTCTAGCTCGAAATATTTGTCCCAGCATCAAATCTCTCCTACTCCCCTCCTACCCACCATCTATTGCACAGCGTCGCCAATGAGTCTAAGTTTGCAAGGGCATAAGCCGGAAAGAGATGAATGGGCAAAAGGGGGACCATAGCCTACCAGAACAAGCCTGATTCAAATCGATTACTGCTTCAACATTCCAACCCAGTAATTTCTCTAACAACCAGAGAAGTATTTTATGGCACTCGAACCCTGCAGCCTTTATACGTGATACTTTACGAATACTCTTAGAGGCAAGGGGAGGGCAAGCTGGCAATCAAGGACTCGACCTCTAGGTGCGGTGGTGATGATGGGTGTACTATTATAGGGAATAGCTGCGGACTCTGGGTTCAGCCAACGCACAGGTTGGGGGCCGTGTTCGGGGCCCGAGTGCTCGGAACAAAGGCGGCGAGGGTGTCTCAAGTACTCGAGTATCGTACTGAAATTCAAGACATGAAGTGATCTTTCTGGCTCAGGGCTAGTCCTATCTCCCCTCCTGCCAGCCAAATTAAGACCCATAGATCTTCACTCGGCCATAGCGAACAGCCCTCGGAGTCCGTACAAGTATGTCTGTAATGCGCACACCTATGAGACCCTTCTCAGCCAACCAAAGTCCATTGTGCATAGGTTAAAGCTTCAGGACTAACCCGCAAGGCAGTCTGGAGCTGGTCCGCGGCAATGCTTGATAAGAGGGTGCCGCTCCAGCTTAGAATCAGAAACCGGGCCCCAGCAGGGCGCAAAATCTTCTGATCCTCCAGTATCATGTTCCGGTGATCCCCTGCTGTACTAGTACAGTGTGAACACTAAACTCTCCAGGGCACCCTGGCCACCAAACTCGGAATTAGTACTAACCTACCACAGAAAACTGCGCCAAGCTCCTGGAAAACCAAACAATGGAGACAGCTCCCAGCGCTATTGGAATCATCCTGCCTGCCGGTACCTCCTTAATACATTTCCCCCTAAACTGAACCCCGAGAAGTGTTTAGGAAATCTGAAACTCTGGGTTGACCACTGGTTTTGCATAGTTACAGTCGGTGATAACACAAGTCACTAAGTTAGTTACCACGCCGAAACGCAACACTCCGGAGAAAATTAATTTTTCCGTAAGGCGGGTTATCCGGGGTTGTGGTACTCGAGTACATGTAGCTCACTCGTGTAACTACGGGCTAATTTCAAATTCTTGCAGCGGAAGGGAACGGGGCGTTGAATCCTGCAGGAAGATCTCGCAAGTAGGACAATGTTTGAGGTATGCGACCGGAGGGCAAAAGTGTGGACCAAGGGTCATTACTTGAGAAAAAATGATCGAGATATATAATCATACAATGTGTAGAGCCTCTAAGGCATGAAACAACACAGCTCGATATATAATACTCTCATCCCTTCAACACGTTTTTAAGCCTATCCAGTCAATCCCGAGTCTTTGTAGCCTTCTGCAAAAAGTCCACCACATTGCTCCACTCCTGATCATGCATAGCTTCAGGGGCGAGCCCGTGTTCCGCACCCTTGATAACAATAATCTCGCTTTTCACTCCGGCCTTGCGAACCCTATCGACGAGGTTATATGAGTCTGAGACCTTAACGGCTGAGTCTTCTTCACCGTGTATCGCAATTGTTTTCGGGAAAGAGGAATCAATGCGGTTCAATGGCTGAAGATGTGAATCATCCAAGTCCCCGCCGTCATTCTTGCCCGGTAGGCGACCATAGAGCGATTTCGGGTAGATCCCTGCGAAGATCGATAAGCTATACAGTAGCACTCAGGGGACTGCCAAAAGGAGACCAAGATTTACCTTCTCGAATAAATAACATGAACATCGGCGTTCTATCGTCTCTGGTCAGGCCGTCATCCCAGACAACTTCATGATCGCTCTCGTAGTGTTTCTGATATTTTTCCTCTTGGATCGTGTCGACTGGGACTCCCATGATCATAAGGCCTGGCTGCTTCTTTGCGCTGTACCAGTCGCTGGTGATGTCCGCCATTCCGTAGACACTAGCGAAAGCCTGTGGTTTAATGGTTTTCCATGTGATGGCGGTAAGGGCGCCGAGGTAGCCACCTAACGGCCGTTGATATCATTGCGGAAGAATAAATATTCTAAGAATGAGTCGCTTACCAGCGCTTGCCCCACTTAGGGCAATATTGTCAACGTCAATTCCCCAGGTATCCTGCTCTTTTAGAATCCATTGTTCAAGGTCAAGCACGTCTTGTCGGATGTCCCAGCCAGTTGCTTCAGGAAGGAACTGATAGTCGGGAAAAATGACAATCCATCCTAACCCACGAATCTTGCTCGCAAGATACAAGGGGATAAATGTCTGTCGACTGCCGCAAACAAGGCCGCCGCCGTGATAGCATATGAGGGTTTGGTATTTCTTACTCGAAGAATGGTTTGGCGGGAGGGCGATATCGACGTTTAGCGGTCGGCCGCTGGAATGATATTTGTAGGGTTCAGTGATTACGTTTTCCATAGCTGAGATCTTTGCGTTTTGGCGAGGTAAGTTATGGAAGAAAAGATATGTGTTGAATTCAAGGACTATCCCATGAAGGAGCGGAGTAAGTGGTGTTTTAAATACTTAATTTACTGCACTCAGAACGCTGGCAGCACCCAAGGTGCTATGTGTGCCTCAGCAATACTCGTACAGTACAGTAAAATTTAAGCTCGCTATCGGCCGGCACACCGATATTTAGTAATCATTCAATTGTACCGGTGGATCTTTTTTCCTAGCCTCCTTTCGCCAATCCTTGGATTCATCCGTATCTGCGGGAAAATCCCGACAGGCACAACCGAAGGTAGGATATGACACGAAGGGCGCAAATAACACTCTTTGCTCAAAACAAATCAACAATAACAATTTTACGAAAGTCATCAGTCATAATCGTGATCAGCAAAATAATCCACAATCCCAAACTGGATTCTCACATCAAGGCGAGCAGCTTCATCATAACATCAAAATTCAGGTTCCGTGCTATAACTTGTTTGAATCGAATATATGATATGACCGGATTGCAGGACCGCTAGTGGTCGGTCCTAAGGAAGACTGGCCAGGCGAATACGAGGGTGCCTTAGAAGAATATTAAACAATAGGGAGGAATAAGAAACGAATTGTTAATCTTGACTGAGAATATTGCTTATCTATATATCTGTGTGATGTCAGGCAACCCAGTTTCCCGCCATCCAGGAATTCAAAGACTAATGTAAATACCGGTATATATCATACCAACAATTTCCTTGACTAATAATAAAAACTCCGCAGACACCAAACCACCACCACCATCAGCAAGTGCAAGGTGTGGGTGACATAGCATACTTCTGTTCCTCTCACCGGGAATATGAATTTTCAAAGCCAATTGCATAACTAGTGATACCCCAATTACTAAAGAAAAAGGCGAAATCCCATTCTCCTTCACCTTCTCTTTAGTGCATAGATTTTCTCTGCGTTCGGGGTGGTGAATGATAGTATTTGATAATCGTTGGATTTGTGGTATCATATACGGTACGTTGTGGACCACTCGAAGCATACTACCGTATGCAACAAAATAGGCCTTCAAACCCAACCCTGAACAAAACGTATTTGAAATCCACCAGGTTGGGGCTGCTCCCTCCCCAAGCGATTTCAAAGCAGCAGCAACAGCATGGAGCGCCACAGGTTCTAAGCAATAGCTCATTCGAAAATATCAAAGGATTCCTTTTTATCACTTACCGGAGGTGGTGTTTGGCCTACCAATTATGATTCGGAATCATGATTTGAGATCAGATCTTGGCAACAAGACTCAGATCTTAAATCACGATTTCAAATCATAATTGGCAGGCCAAACACCCTCTTAGCCTTGTGTCGTAGAGCTTATTTATAAGCCCTTTCTTGATCGTCACTGTAATGCTGCCCGAATGCTGCCCTAGTGATTCCGGTGTCCAGCGATACCGTAGATTCTGGGTAAACTCGACCCGCCACCATTCCCAGTATGGTAGTTACTATCCCCGGAAGAGCGAATTCGCCACGGGGTTAGTCTTTGAGAGGAATAGTGGCTGCCTTAAGAAGCATGGCGGCGGGTTGAGTTTACCCAGAATTTACGGTACGTGTGAGTGCAGGGATCCTGAGAAATCTCGGCTTGTGGGACAGTGGGACCGGGCGAGCAAAGAATGCAGGGATGATAGATAAACTTGACATGCAGCTCGATTGGCCAGACGGCCCCGCAGCTCGGAATAAATTTCCCCACACCACGAGAAAGCATACTCTACTAGTACTCAACCGTCAACATCATTTACAGTACCGTGCCCCTCAAACACCCTTAAAATTCTGGCAGGCGGTGTCATTCTGGAAGACGGAGTGTATCTCAGATTCTACATATCTCTTTTGCCTCTGCCCTCTAAGATTTATGGCATTAATCCATCTCCGTCAGTTTGGAACTCTGCATCGTATTAGGGTTTTCACGATGGGGAGTGCTGTACTATTCTCGCTGAGCCTTTGCTGAGTAGGCTTTCACCAAGACTTTTGTCTAGTGTAGAGAGAAGACCATCTGTTTAGCTTTAGCTGGTTTAATCTCTCTACCGTTCTATAAGAACCCTTTATCCGAAAAATAAAATCCGAGGAGCATTATCCTGAGAGTTAAGAGTGATGCTTCTTCTGAGCGAAAATTACACACTCGCAGAGCAACCCAAGGGCAGACGATGGACCATCCCGAGCTTCAGCCAGAGATCGGAACCCGCAGGAACTTGCAGCCTTGAGAGGGGTCCGCCACTTCTGCCGCCTAGTTAGATCTCTCAAGATTGACTTCTAGCAAATGTTCAAACATGTCTGAAGCAGTCAGAGCAGCTGGACAAGATAGTAACATTTTTAAGCCCTACCTACCATGCATCGACACATAGTACCGTGAGCACGTCTAAGATCTTAGTTCCACCACTAAACTCTATTGCAGGTAACTATCTTTCTTTAATACGTGGTTGACATTGTATCAGATACTAAAACCTGGCGTGTTGTTACAAAGTCATAATAGATGTTCTCTCTCATAAAGCTCACGGTACCGTAGCTTCTTCGTTGCATTGGGCATAGCACCGCCACCAACTGTATTGTAAATCCTCATCACGACTTATCCATAGGTGAGCGTCGGGTGTCTTTCGAGAACGCTACGGGGGGAGAGGAATGGGGGTCAAGAATGCACTGCCACCTCCGGTGTTTAATACTAGGATGTTTCCGGAGACTCAAGTAATATATCTAGATCACTTGAAGCTATATATCTACTAAGTCGCGGACTGCTCTCAGCTAAGCCGATTGTGCAATTCCTATCCTAAAGAAGGGCAAGTTATTCCGCATCGCAGCAGAGTATGTACAAGCTATGTCTTGCTTAAACCCCTCGCTACCTAGAGCCCCCCCTTAGGAGATAATCGGTGTAGCTGGGATACGGGCTACGGTATCCAATACCGCTATTTACCCAAGGTTTTTCTAGCCATATATCCTAGCCATATATCATCACTCGAGCCCCTGTGGCAGGTGGAGAGGGCCAGCATTGCCGCTGGTACTGCCATCCACAATCTTGAGACTTCATACATGTTATAATATGTACAGCCTCGTTCGCAAAGTTCTCGCTGATCGGTAGGTATCTTAGCAAAAGCCTGGGGACAACTCATGTACCGGTACAAGAATTTGCACTTCAGGTTTTCTGCACACACTTGTACCAGTACATCTGTTACTGCCAGTGTTTTTCCCTAGTACCTCTTGATCCGCGAGAACTTTGCGAACGAGGCTGTACATACCGGCAAGCTCAACAGATTTCCACTACCTCACACCCTAGATAATGCTCTCGGCCCACCGTTGCCGACGAGATTTTAGAGGCTTAGAGGCTACTGTTCTTCTGAGAGTTTTAGTAGGCTTCCTGACTTAGATGCTAGCGGTTTTATCTGCTCTTATTTGATTTGATCTGGAACTCCCGTCGTGTGCTTGAGTATGCCTTTACAACACCTAGCTTTTTGAGTGCGGCTCTACTAATAATGTCTTGGCAGCCGGGTAACATATGTTCTCGTAGCGCACTTGTGCTCAAAAGGATCTCGTAGCGTAATCCCGGTGTGCGTCCAAACCCTCCCTTGCTCAGTTTCCCACAGTTTCAACTACCACTAGCCCTTCCTCGAAAACCTCCTTGCAAGATACCGAGATTTTATCTCGCTCTGTCTATTTAGTGAGTCACTGATCTCAGCTCCCCACTCACGTCGTCGTCGTCAGATCCTCCGGACTGTCCTCAGCGGCGATTCATAAACAAACTCCACCATGACATCTAAACCAGCTATTCCTCCAGCTCCAACGGCTGCTGGGCCCTCGTCTACATCACGCAGGCAACCTATGCGTCAAGCCCGCGCTATTCGGAAGAATGCCTCTAACTCCAAATTAGGCCGAGGGGCAACAAACGGGGTAAACGGCCAGAGTACACCCTCAAACGCGCCTCCGACGAAATTCTACCCCGCCCTTTCACAATTCACCGATGCAATAGATGCTTTACCATCCGAGACGATACGGCACTTCACACTACTCCGCGAGGTTGATGCGAAAGCTTGTGGGCCAGAAACCAACCTACGAGCGTTGATTGAGTCCGCCCAGTCGCTACCGGCCCCCGAAGACCCGTACGAGGTTGACCCTGCAATCGAGGCATTAAAAACCCTTGAGGGACTACAACGGCGAAGAGACGACTTCACTGCTGATGAAGAGCAGTTGGAGACGCTTCACCATCTAGAGACGATGCAGGCTAGCGAGGGTCCGGGGTCAAAAACAATCCTTGGGCATCCGGAGACGCGGCGAGCGAGATGTGCACAGATACGGGCGCAGATCACAGAGCTGCTCAAAACCCAGGATGAGAAAATTCACGTCATCACCACTGCGAACGAGGCGTTACAAAAACACCTTCAACGGATTGAGCATACTTTCGGGTATGTCCAGATGGAGATACCAGACACGTACCGCCTGGGAAGCGCCGAGCACTGGGCATACAAGGATCCAGTCAAGAAGGGGACGCTTGCGGCGCAGGCTAGAGCTGCCGAAAGAGCACAGAGAGAGGCAGAGGAACGGCATAATCAGCACCAACGGGAAATAGAAACCTCCAACACTCGTTCAGAAACAAGGCGCGAAGCACTTGCAAGAAAAGCTGCTGCCGCCGCTGTTCTAAACGACGAAGAGGAACAATCCACGCGGGAGCAAAATACTCAACAGACTCAGCCTGCCAAGAAGCTTCATGGAAACTCTAAGATTCGGAAGGAGCAGGAAGCTTTGGCCTCGGCAAAACGTATGGCAGAACATCAATCCGCAACCGGAACTGGTGGGATGGTTCCAGCGTCTAGTCCTGTGGTACCTCCACAACAACCAAAGCGGCGGAAAACCACCAATAATAATAATACAAAGGAGGGACCAGGTTCAACTACGGCTCCGAACGCAACAGCAGGGGATAAGCCTCCCACCTCGGAACCAGCGGTCAAAGCTATTTCTAGTCCTAGGATAGGGACACCATCTGCTGGAAGTAAGAGGGGGAGCAAGTCAGGTACTGCGACCGGTGGGGGTAGGGGAGGGCGAAGGTAATTATTTCCTCATTTCTCACTTATTTCCTTTCTAACTACTGTATTCTTCTTTATATGTACTCTATGGTTCGGTAGCCAGACAGTACCCGGAGTTGTTTTCAGGGCCTTCTTTATCTTCTTTCAAACCGAAGCATGCGATCCCCCAACCAGTCTTGCGTCTAATCCATAGTCTATGTATTATTATGTTTTTGTTAGGGAGTTATGGCTGCTGTTAGGGCGTCTCGGAGGAGTTCTTTTCTTCGGTATAATTTAAACGGGGCCAAGGCAGCTTTTATAGTGTTTAAGGGGTGGTTATCAAGACCGCGCACGGACCTCAGCCTCATTTTTGACCTCCCTTATGTCAGCCTGGTTTTCGTTATTTTTATTTGGATTTTTCTGGAAGTTTTCTTTCTTGATCTTGTGATTCTTGATTGCATTGAAGCTTTTCCTTCTTTTTCCCTTTTCTCCTTATATTTTATTTGATCTCGGAGGCTCCGCCGTCCCCGCCAGGGGCCGACACGTCCCTTGGCTTTCCTCTGATCTCTTGGTCAATGGTTATTCTGTTCCCCTCTCCCCTATCCCATATTGTCTGATGTTTTGAAGTATTTTTTTCTCTTTAATCGCGCTTCATCACGCGACACAAGGCGACGGGATGTTCCGAAATAGGATGAGCGGCTGATGATCTGGTTTTAGTAGGAACCCGGGAGGCCCCGCAGCATCGCCTAACCTCGCATCCTCACCAACCCACTCAGCCTTCCCCACTTCTGCGGGGTTAGGGAAAGAAATTGCTTCGGCCACGATCGGGAAACCCTCAGACAAACAACTTGATAGCAACCTATTCTCCCGACCTCCCGAACCTGCTAAATCATTTAGTAGCAGTAAGGCTGGAAAGAAGGATAAGGACAAGGACAAAGATAAAGACAAGGAGAGAGAGAAAGAGAAGGGGGCCGGTAAGGACGAAAACAAACAGACGTCCGGGGGTGCCCCAGGTAAGGCAGGTAAACTTACCATATCTACCCCAGATACCCTTGTCACTGCCGGGAAGCCCCTAGAGGATGTAAAAGATGTTGCTAGTCAAGATGTTGTCATGTCGGGCACGGGCGAAAAGACCCCTATGTTCCCACCGGCAGAGTTAGGGGTGTCAAAGAACAGCTCCACAGTTAGCGAGCCTTCGGAGAAGCCTAAGAAGAAGAAGGAAGCCGCCGTAGCGGACACAACAGAGGGGCCCCGCCCGGAGGAGCTATCGAGAAAAGACTCAGAGAAGAAACATTTGGAAGCTGGCGAAAAAGAAAAAAAGCGCAAACGGGCAGTTCATGATGACCACGATAACGTCCCGTCTTCTGCTCCCCCAACGATTACCGAAGAGAAGAACAAGTCTCACCACGCGCCATCATCCTCGTCTGTCAAGGCTCGCCCATCAACATCTGATGGCGTCCCAACCGCCGCCGTGCAAACACCTCCATCTAACAAACGACAGCAGCGCAAACGTGCTGATTCTTCTGCTGCTGCTATGAGCAGTGCCAAAATGAAAGTAGAGGAACCGGAGGAAGAGCCACCAGCAGCAGCAGAAGACGATGCAGATGCAGATGCAGAGGAAGATGCCGATGAAGATGAACCAGTCTATTGCTACTGCCAACAAATATCATACGGTGAAATGGTGGCCTGCGACGGAGACAATTGCCCACGGGAATGGTTCCATCTTGCTTGTGTAGGGCTTTCCCAGGCGCCCAGGGGCAAAAGTATCTCCAACCCTATCCTGGTTTGATGTTGTTCCCTTAGAATCTACGCTGACTTGGGTGTGATAGCAAAATGGTACTGCAACGAGTGCAAGGAGGGCATGACCAGAGGCCGAAGGCTTGGTAGCAAGACATAGAGTTAGTTATATGTTAATCAAAACACTGCATGGGTGGCTCACTCCTTCTAGCTTTCTTTTGTATCTTTAGTCTTTTCTTCGCTTGGTATGGACTGTATACTTTCCTTGCTACTGCCTGCTCTTTGTGTCTTGAGTGGCGGCGCGCTTGTACTTATACCATGCCTTTGGCATTTTTGGCCTGGAAGCGTGGCGCTGGTGAATAGATTTTATATCCGAAGAGTTGCAAATATAAATATTATGATTTCCAATCTTTCGCACTCCCACCGCTACAATGTCACTAAGCTTTCCTTTCACAGTGGCCTGACAACTTTTTTCCCCCCCGCCCCGGAAGGGGGAAAGGGGTCACGCCCCCGCCACATCCCCAGCCCACCCTCTAAGGAATGAAACTTCTGGCTCCATAGCACAGTGTCCAAATAGTCCAAGTCGCTACAGTACTTCCCCAACGCGCAGAGCCATACCAGTAAAATCAGTAGCCATTTTTAATCTCAGCCGCTTTCCGATGCAGTTGATTGTTTCATAGAACTCTAAAATGGGGAATTGAACTGCCCCAAACACCGAAGTTACGATACCGGTGATAACGTTCCCGCAAGGTGCCTTCTACCTCAGGCCCAGTTGGGCACCATGAAACTCGGTACTGTATTTGGTATATACCTGATTACGTGATATTATCTAGAGACAAGCTTAGCTAGGCCAAACACGAGTGATAAATAGAACAAAGGTAACCTCAAGCTGTCAAGCAATATAAAAAATTCTCTAGAGGCACGAAAAAGAAAAGAAAACCCCCCCACCGAATCTGTACCCTCTTCAAACGACGTAAGCGGACTTCCCCGGAAAACACCATACTATGAACCATAATCATGGATTGTCACTCTTGAAGCATCCAGTTAGTAGGGCATCCGGATTGATGTGGCATAGTACTGCCGTACCGTTTCCGTGTGCTTGTGATCTATCCGGTACATCGCGTTCGCGTTAACCGAGACCGCATTGCCGTCACCTCTCCGGGCCTTATATCATCATGGCCGCCTTCCTTGTTATACAATGATATAAAACGCTACGCTTCCAGCCATCCCTACGGTGCCTCCTATTTTTCTACATTCGCCACACCAGGGAGGCTTGGATTTTTCGGAATCACAGCTTCCCCCTGAGTGCACCCGTGCCATTAGCCCTCTACTCGTAACTGCAGTAACTTTAGAGGTTATCGTGAAATCACCTGGGGCTGAGTAGTCACCAAAGATCAACGATCGGGCCACCGCCTTATGTGGGAACACAAATGGTAGGAGTGTTAACAGTAGGTATCCAGAGTTCCGACCATGTAATAAAAAGTGATCTGCAAGTTCAAAGGTACCTGTATCATATAACGCGAGCGATTAACTTATTATTGTCATTCCATTAAGGCTATACCTCCGTATTGGACATGACTTTTTCCCAGTCTAGGGTGAGCCCTGTAGGCAAGCCTTAAAGCTCAACCTCCGGCTGGGTATTTTGTACTAGCAACACCCCCGGGTCCAATACATAACATCAAGACTAACCTGGTTCAAAGTCACCCTCTCGATCTAGAGCTAGGCAGTATGTTGGCTTCGGTGGGTGTTTGCGCTAAATTGGTACCCATCATGCTAATGCTGGGATGGTGCATTTTGGGACCCGACCGACATCATAATTCTGCATTTCCTACCCTAAAGTTATGGGCCTAGCGATTTCCAAGGAATGCTACACAGAGTTTCGTACCGAGGTAGCCAGTAGCCCGCGATGAAGGAATAGTGTATTTACCTAGGCTTGACACGTTTTCTAACGGGAATATTTAAAACTACTTTTTCCCGGGAAAAGACTCGCTCTCTTAGAGAAATCAAAATTAGGGCTCATGTGGTTTCCTGGATAGTTGGTATTAAACAACGAGTGACCGCAGATGATTTAAACTGAGCTCTCTTTTGGTTTCGAGCGCCGTGATCATTGGCCAGAGATAGGAGCGACTCCTAACAAGGGTATCGGAGGGTAAGCAAGATGAAGCAGCAGAACTTACTCGAGTGCATACCAGAAGTTTACCTGGAATTGATGGTGTGGTGTGGGCCTTAGTAAACCTATCCGTAATCCAATATCTATTACAACCGCACTTGCAAGCACCAATTATGATAGATAGAATGCAATGCGGTTCAGTATTATATCCGGACTATTCCACCCTACTCCTAGACCGACGCACTTACTATGGTTTGACATTAGGAAATATCCTAGCAGCCGCGTAGGGATTCAAGGATTTCGCCGGGCGCTGTGGTTGTCGGAGAACATCACGGGGTGAAAATAACCAAACGTCAGGTATCGGTCAAAACGCGAGCATGATGTGTCCTGGAAACCCTGGACACGACAAAAAGAAATATTAAAACATCCACGCACCAAAGGACAGCAGTATTCCCAATTTCTAATCGGTCAGTAAGTTGGCCTGGGGTGCCCTAGGGAAACGAAGATTTTGACGTACCGCGTGATGTCTGATGACCTCGGTGCGGTCGTAGTAGAGGCTACCAGATTTTCTCATAGGTCTCTCACAGATGGGACAGTAAGACACTGTATGCCTCCTCGTGCGCGCGGTCAAACCGAAATAGGGCTCAGTGCTTGCACTCCACATGGTTCACTACATCTGGCGGGGTTGAGCCAGGAGTGCCTGGATGGGAAGCAGCCTATCGTACCTCTCTATGAGCCCAGCCTATTTATTGGGCCACGAGGCGAAGGGGCATGCAGCATCCTACTCGAGTATACTGCAGTGGGGCCGATCTTGGGTTATGGAACGCGGGATGTTGATTGAAAGCTCGCGACGAGGGCGTTTCGCCTAACGTTGGGAGCGCATTACCGTAAGGTAGATTTTTATATTATAAAGTAAGCCCCCGTTCAAGTTGGGTCGATAGAGCAGTTGTTTCTCCACTATATCAAGTTCTCCCTGAGTTTGCAAAGTATTTGCTAGCACCTTAAGACTATTCTAAAGCTTAGGAACCTTCTGGTTCCTGGATTACGGGGGGGCTTGAGAATCTCAGCCGTGAACCATCCTGATGGTTGTCGGTTCTCTCCCCCTCCATATTGAATTTCTCCGCCACCCTCTCGCCTGACCGCTATGTTTATGATACCCGCAATTGCCTGAGGGTTGTGAAACGAACTGCTATTGCATATGGGGCAAAAATTGGTCAGAGCCTCAGGGTTTTAGTGATATGCAATAGCAGTCCGTTTTGCAAACCTCAGGCAACTGCGGGTAGAGTACAGTATCGGGGTTCATAATATTGTGCGATTCCTTCATGCGTATACTTGCTTTTTTGACCTGAACGCTTCGAGACTAGACCGCATCAGGAGCAGGCCACTCGCACCAATTGGAGAACCCCTGGGTCGTGGAAAAGGGTTGGTTTTAGACCCCGGACTTTCTCGATTCGGCCTCAGGCATAAGACTCGACGAAATGGAGTGAGTGCCGGTAGCGCGACTCCCACAGCGATGGCGGTCAGAACTATCAGTATGCGGATATTTTAGCTTCTGAGTAAGCTTGGATAATCCAACCGGTACTAAATGCCACGATGGATACCTGTATTACCGTATCGATAGCGAGGCTATCCAAAAACGCCTTCTCAAGCCCTCATTAGAATAACGACTTATACTCAAGCAGGCCGGGGGTGTGGTACCCCGTCATCCCATATCAGGTCTCTCGATCCCAACTTACTGTCTTACTAATGGAGTGTGGAAGAAAATATCTGCTCCCTGGTCCACAAACCAATAACGCTGCTCACGAGGATCTACCTGGATATCGGCGATTGCTGCGCTCGCTCCTCCGGGATGTAATATCATGAATGCACCCTGACCACTGGTATTAAATGAATCCCGGAGAACCCGCCGACCCAGGCAAACTTCGCATGTGCGGAAGCTTGCGGGGTCAAAATATTGGGGTACGATAATTGCACCGTAGAAGCCGTATCGAATTTCCACTGGCATATTCGCTTCACAAGCATGCTCGACCATCCTGGTTGGATAGCCGGCCGTAGGATAATATATATTCTTCAACCGGGGTTCATTGCTCAGTCCAATTAAAATGCCAGGGGGGCTTGCACCGGAACCACCACGACTTGGTCTTTGGTCAGTCTTCCTGGATAGCAAGTGCTGCACGATCTTGACAGGAGCCCTTTGGACCCTTTACTTAGCTCCGCTTTCTCCGCCCCCAATGCTACGAATCGAAACATTTTGACCCTCTCGGTCTCCGGGGGTGTCGGGGAAGGAGGAGGAAACTCTGACACACGCGACCGGTAGTGGATGTCGCCCTCGATGCGTATATGTTCATGCATGGCCTAGGAACTTGTTAATCCTGCGGTGGTCAATTCTATTCGTGCTCTCATGGCGGGTGAGAAATAATCGGAGTAGCTAGTATGGGAGTCGGCAGCGTCACCGTACAGGCTCCCCCTTACGGGCCCTATTGTCTGCTGGAGGAGTATGAATACGCTTGTACGGTCATGATGTCTCACGCTGGTAGGAATCGTTCAACACCTGCCGGGAAGCTTCCCTTCTCGACGAAAATGGGGCCAGATTGCGGTGAGAATTGCGGAGGGGCAGAAACTGGGTGGCGAAGAGGAAGCCTCGACTCGCTGAGACTCAATGAAGTACTTGTAACCTGAGATTGGGTGCCTCTCCATCGAAGGAGGTGAATGTGCTAGGCTTAGAAAAAACCCGAGCAACAGCTATTCGCCCCCTAAGGTCTGTGGATGGTCACGAGGCAGATTCAATTAGAAACTCATCTTGAACGCAATTGTCTCACTTATGGGGAGACCGGACTAATATGAACTCTTTGAGCGGTCAGAGGTAATCCACCATCTTGCTCAACCCTCTACCAGCCCATCATTTCTCACGTTAAATGGCGGCAATGCAGTGATGAGCTATGGATGCGCTGTTGCCACCGCCACCCACCACTCGTCCGCTTGTGGCCCCCTAAGCCAGGAGGGAATGCAAGAAAACTAAGGAATTCTAATAACGGGTGCCACTCTCCTTTCTCTTTTCCACCACTACACCATCCCTTGTACCGGTATCATACCACATCATTGATTATCCCCCCCGGCTTCTCCTCGGGGAAAAATATATGCCTGCTCCCGGTATACCACGGTGCTTAAACGAAAATTGCCTCACACTGATCACCAACCCCAATAGTCTTGTCCGATCAATAGCCACTCTTCCAACCCCCACTCGGGAGCAGGGGCACCGGCATCCGCTACCGAACGGAGCCCTTGCCAGAAATGTTCCGGTCCGCCCACCAACCATCCCACTGAACAACCATATCTATCGTTCGTTCTCGGCTTACATGGAATGCCGTAACTTAACATCTCATTCACTCTTACCGCATGCGAAGCGCTGCTCGCTCGCTCGCACACGGACCGCAAAATATGCATGGATGGAGGGGTACGGTAGGTTGAAAAAAGAGAAAAAAAAGAAACGTCCGACCAGGAAAGCACGAATTGAACCTGGTCAGCTTATTATTTGACCATGCTTATCATGCTCAATTGGGCGGGCTGGCTTGGGGGCGGGTGCTAGTGCGTGAGTTGGATCCAGGGGTTAAGTTGAAATTGCTTGTCCTAACGGTACGGCATGAGATGGTAGGTTTAGCTGAGTTAAGTTGCAAAGGGCGTGATAGTCCCAATAAAGATCAACAAAAGCCGTTTTTTCAACGTGCGTAAGGTTCGGTATTCTAGATGTTTTCCCCCTAGCCTTACCCTCGGACATCTATGCTTACTCCCTTCCCCCTCATCGCCTCACTCCATATATGGGCTAGTGAACTCGAGTACTATATGCAGCCACCTGCCAACGAGTAAACTAACCAAAGCTAAACGAAAACTCATTGAGATAAAGCATGGTATGCTACGCTTCCGCTTCTGGAAGTCCTCCTCACGAGCTTTTCGTAGATTTTTATGGCGATGGTGTATCCGCGATGTGGCGACTATCGTGTTCGAATCAGTGTTTCGCTACATCTCCCATCGGACTCTGCGTGGGGCACGACAAGATGGTGGTTTGGTGGTTGACATGGCGGCTTTGCCCTCAAGTTATGTTACTATGCTCCGTAGTGCTAATCTTGTCATGTTATATCATGTCAAGCACTCCTCTCCCCTTCAGATAACGCACTTTGAGTAAATTTCCGTCAAAACCTTTTGTCCGAAAACATGCAAACACCTTTACTTTCTTTTTTCTTTTCTTTTTCTTTTTTGCTCCCTACTCCCTCCCCAAGCTTGGAGAGAAGAAGAAAAGAAAGGAAGATGCCGTTCCTCCCTCCCTCCCTCCCTCCTCACCTTCGTTCTCTGGCTCTCGCTCTCTCGTCCGTAGCAATCAATGACTTGCCCTGTGCTTAAATCTTACGAGATCAGGACTTCGCACCGGAACCAATTTCTTCAACTTTTTACTCGTAGCAGTCCCAAAACACAGGGATTCGCAGAATATATGGCAAAAAATCCGTGCGTATCTAGGCACCCAGGACAGATTCGCAACCCCTGTCCTCGAATTCCTTCTCTCCCGCTACGAGAACAAATAAGATTGATTTTCGGTTTTCTAGAACTACGATGTTTCACTTGTGAGGTCTCAGGCCGGGGGCCGGGATAGTCTAGTACCGGTAAGTATCACGTCCTGGCTACTGCTGCATGATAAGTTTAACTTACTGTAGTTCCCATGTACTACAGGCATATTTTTGCACTAAGTTATTTGCCTTAGCTACTTTCTACTATAATATCTAGTTTATGCTCCAGGGAGGTTTATTGTTATTATTATTATTACTCTTGTTATTGCTGTTGCTGTTATTACCATCGTCGAAATTACCGCTCTGATAATTGCCTTCTTCTCCTGCCGCACTTTATCTTTTTTACTCTATTTCCTATTCCTCCACTTTAAAACCTCTTCTTATAATAAAAGCTGCTTTCTAGGGTTAGGCTGTAAGTTGTCGCTATATATAAGGCTATGAGTGACGCTGTGGGAGTAATATGGTTCACCTTTCTTCTTTCCTTTCAGGGGAGGACTACCGCTAGCTGAGGTGGACAGCGTAAGTTAGCCAGGTAACGGAGTTTTTTCTTTTTCAGTGTTTTTTTTTTTAATTCCCTTTCATTCCCTTTCTACCTGTAGCGGGAATAGACATACGGACCGTTCCGGTGTCGTTTAGTCCATTCATACATACTCTCGGTACCTTTACCTCGGCTTTTCACGGCACTGTGCAGTAGGGTTGCGGAGTGAGGTGTGCCTAGCCCGGCGCAGAGACTAAGTGACACGGTAATATCACAAAAAAAGCTGTGGACTTACCTGCCAATAGCCCCTGGCAATATATATGTGCAACGGCGGCGTACTTATCATCACCCCGATACTTCTGAGAACAAATGATGATCCTGTGAGTTCGTCTCTCGGTGTGAGACATGCAGATTTCCCCATAACACTTCTCTGGTGGCTAGCTTTGTGTGACTGTAGCCCGGCTTTCAGATCTTTTTACTCCCCGCACCTCGTCGGCACGACAACATACCAAATGGCAGACAAAAAGAAGACAGCTAATGCCTTTGACGAGCTCGCAACTTTCATCGGTAGCGGCGTCACGTCCACGGATATTCAGGTGAGTGAGTTCTAGGGATGGAGCGTTTTTTCTCCCCCCCACCCCTTCTCTTTTACTTGCTGAGTGAAATGTCCCCTTTTGCAGGCCGTGTACCGAGACTATTGGGAGGTTCCCGGGAAACGTTGGATAAACGTGGACCAAGGCACCAGGAACGAGATTTCGGATAAATTCTACGCAATGATTAGACGAGGGCAGCCTTCGGATCCCGATCAGTTGGACCGTTTGATACGAGACGCCGGACAGCAGAGCTGGAGGAATAGAGACAAGGGGATTCGAAGGCGCGCTCAGAAGCGAAAGGCCGGAATTGACGGGCCATCGTCGTCGAAAGGTAAGGTTTTCGCCGCTGGTACTTGGGAATGATAAATTGACTTGAGCTCAGCGTCTGGAGACCAGGAGTCTGACAGGGAGGACGAGCAAGACCCAAAGGAGACGCCGGAGCCCGTCCCCAAAAACGAACAGTACAGCCCTACGAGCAGCAGTCAAGACCAACTACTGGGTCAGGAAACGAAGGGGGAGAGGCCTAGGAGAGTTTGGGAGTTATAGATTTCTTACGGGAGGATTTTGGAATTAAAGAAAAGAAGGGTTGGAGTCTTGGGATTGAAAGAGCGGTTGATAAATCCTTTCCTGTATTTTTTAAAGAAGCCTACTGCCTTTGTATGTACCTAATTGAAAACGACAGCCTTTGAAGCATCATACCAATCGGTTTATTCTTTTAACTAACTTGATACACCGAAAAAATTTATCTTGGCCTGCCCCTATGGCTTCACCCCGAGCAAAAAAAATAAACTCTGCTTGAGATGCTAGTACTACGATGTGTGCATCCTGCACCACACCTTCAGAAAAGAACAAAGTGTAACTATTTGGAAGATCAGGTGTTGGGGTGCAACCTCAAGAATTGAGGCTATATTTGCTTCGGAATATGCCCAAGCGCGTGGATTCCAATGCAAGCCTCACGGATATGGAACAGAACCTAGGTGCCATGGTGTCTAAATGGATCAATCATCTCTCTAGGAGCAGACCCTAAATCTGCCCTGCCCGGGGCTGCTATTCCCATGCACTGAGTATATCCAATTATCATAAGAACCCTAGGTGAATCCATGCGCAGTCATGTGCTATCACTCACACTTTAATGTCTGGCGCCGGATAAGTGCAAGCCGCATCTGCATAACTTTCGGGCGAAACTCGGAAAAATCGAGCAAGCGACATCATCCTGCGAAACCTTCACCTTTGGCCCAGTTGCGCCTTCGAACGGTCAAATTCCCCATTCCCCGACATTCCCGGTCCCGGCCCCGGATGAACTTCCGGGTGGCCGCGATTCCGAGACATTGTGGCATTGTCGATTCGAGGCAACCACCCCTCCAAGTGTGCGCGGGGCTTGTAATGTACGAACAGTTTAGGAATATCTCATATATCGTATCATGCCTTGGTGAGATTTCCGATACGATAAATTACTAGTAACCTACTGTAATGCACCTCAGGGTGTTTTGCATGGTACTTGTGCACCACGTTAGACTTCACACCAATCGGCTGGGTTGAAAAGATTTTGCCGTCACCATTCCGTGCAAGACGGAAATCTCCAGAGTCTCTATCGTGGAACTTGTCGCATCATGTCTTAGATCAGATCAGCTCCCGATTGTCCAATGGAGACTGGCGGATGGGATGTCCCGACCCGAAACTGAACGCCGCATGGAAAAAGACTGACGGGCCGGCCGACCGACCGAAGGTGATAATTGAATAAACGAAAACGAGGGATCATGCTGTGGCTGAGTTTTCAAGGGAGGGTATATCTGTTGGTTTACCTAAACCTGTGCCTCAATTTTGCTCTTCTTGGGATGTTCGGTTCGGAGCGGTGGAGGCGGGGGGGGAGGGGGGGAAACGTGAAATTTGAAATGTGCAACTTGATGTGAATCATAGTTCATGCACTTTTGCCAATATTGGATCATGTCCCCCTTGATCACTAGTGATCACTTACACCTGTGAAGGGTGTATGTGTGCCCCCCCGGTTTGCAAATCTCGGCCCCGCTGCAATGCTGTCTTATGCGGTATTCTCTGTTATTAGGCATTGATCGCCTTTTCCCGGCGTAGAGGTCTTACTTGTATTCCCTGATCGTCATTGACAAGGAAGTTCACATATACCGACTGAACTGTGCAGTACTACCAACCCTCGATAATGAGAAGCAAATTCATACTAGGCCGTAAGAAGAACACTTCGGAAATTAAGACACGTGGGAACTCGATTCTCCAGGCTCGCTAAATTCTAGAAAGGTCGCCTAATAGAGGAGCCGACTCTGAGCGATGGTGGCTACTCACGTCACCAGTTCCCAACATCCTATGATACAAAGGCCACCGGGCCGGTAGCCGGGTTATTCTAAGATAGCCGGAAGAGGGACAAGATTCACTAATTTCGGGCTTTCCCTTGTTACCCTGCGGCTATTTTTTTCTTCTAGAAATTACTAGGGCGCTCAGGCTAGGAGAAACCAAAACAATTAAACCAGGATCCGGGACGCTGGCTCACCGCTTCTAGCACACTTAGTTGGTCGTACGAAAGGAGAATGAAGAGGAAGGCATCTGAGTTGATTTTGAAAGTCCAATATCCTAAGAAGGTTCACCAATGGGGCAAGGTCTTATGTGTTTCTGGAGTCAGTACCTAAGAGGAACTGAGCACAGTAAACCCCGAAGGGCCTATTTCGGGATCGTTGGTCTTATATTCAAGCCTATACCAATGATCTGAGGTAATGGATGGGGAGAACCGATATGATTTCTGCCAAAACAGGGACAGGGCGATAGGGTGCCCGTGATCATATAATCCGAATAAGGGGTGTTTTAAAAGCCTAAAGTCCAAGGGGAGATTTGGAGAAATGTCTGCCATGGGTCCGGAGACTATTGTGTAGAATCTATATCCTTACTACTTGGCGCTATGGTGGAATACAATCTCGCTTGTAACGCAGGCTGTCACACTTAAGGTTCTAGGAGATTCTCTCTGACCGGTCGAAGCAAATCTGGCCTAGTTTAATTGTCATCATAATCTCAGATTATTCCATTGAAGCCCCCGAGCCGAGTTATATACAATGATCAAGGAGGTTTATTCTAAACACTTACAAAACAGGGCGAGGTATATTTTGCGATAGTTGAAACCTAGAGCTCGTACAATACAAATCCATCTGCAGCATGACTTATCTGAGAATTTTGAGGGGAAAAAGGCTGAAGACAAGGACTCGTTTATGTCTGTTAACTCAAGGCTTATCCGTAGACCAAAGGAGTTACTCAAGATCACTTGGGACTCTTTGACCCCCTGCCGACTGACATTCTATCAAGCAAGGCATTCTTTCCCGCTATCTTGATTTCGGCGGGCATCCGCTCGGTTTCCGAAATAGCTATTGAAACGCAGACAATTGCAGTCATACAAGGTTTGGCTGACAATAGGAAATCTTACTTCCTAGCGGGCCTTGGTATGGGGTAATATCGGTTGCGTTACTCGTATATTCCCCCAAGGTTGATATTAACTACAGGCGATAAAGGATAATTACGATCTCAAAATGATGGTGATAGCTACTCTAAGCCTTTCTTTTAACCAGGGTATTGGTAAGGGGGGAATAAGCTACTTTCAGGAATAAGGATTGTACTAGGATCGCTTGCTTGGAGCCTTAATGAGACCCCCACGGTGAGTCGGCCTAGCAGCAATTGACTATTCCAGATAGCGGTTTGTCGACTTGAGCGGTGTTTCTCCGCCACCGAGTTGAGTGCCCCGCCTTCGGCTGGCGACATATGTCGCTGCCCCAGTTTTCATCATTGAATCATTTTCTAAATGGAGATAGTGTAGAATTGGATGCTGAAAAGGGTTACGCTCACTACCGTTGACAGTGATGGAGGATCCGTCAAGGTCAGGCAGGAAATCACTCCGCAAGGGAAAACTGCCGTCGTACAGGCACCGCTATGAAGCTTCCATAAAGCGAACATCGTGAGAAATGCCCGGACAAGAGAGCGTGATGGGAAACCAATGTGTGTTCTTTATTCTATGTAAGTGTCAATATATTACTATACAGAGGGAGTAACGCACCTCTAGAACTAAATACAGCCTGTGATGGCCGACCCACGTGGTCGACCTGTCATTACGCAATGCCGGAAAACTAGTCCCCCCAGGACACCAAACCTGGTGACAGTTCAATCTCTATACCCTAACCTGACATACGGCTACGGGATTACTCTATCAGATAGGGTCCAAAAAAGATGAAGTGAATAGCAGGTGATAGTGTATGAAGGGTTAGTAAGTGCGAGAAATTAATGAACGTAAAAACACCCCTATAGAAGTCCCGGGAAAACTCACCGCAAAAGCTAAAATAATAGAACAATGTGCTAGTCGTCGGAGTTACCTACTCCGGCAAGGTCTTGTGTCTTGGTTTTCTAAAGCTCTCAGGAGAGTTGAGCAGCTCTTTTGTTGCTCATTTTTCATTTTTTTCATAGCTTTTCTAAAGTGGGCAATTCTCGACTGCATAGCACAAGGTTCTGTTTTTCGAGCTCCTACGGTATCGTGGGACTTATGGCGGCGGTGGCGAATGACAGTTGCTAGAAAATCCACTCCTGCGTCCGTAGGAGGCTACTAGTACTGTAGCAATTCGTCAAGGCCGCATTTCCACGCCCAGAGGACTAGACTAAGTGTTGGGTGCGGCACAAACCAACTTGGTCCTTTCATTAGTTCTCTCTTTTTTCTTCTCACTGCCACACCCTATTCAACTACCATGTGTAGCTTTCTCGTTACTTCTTATATTATCCTTCAACCTCGTATAGTACATCCTTTCCCTTCCCCATATGGCTGTGGCTCATTATCCCGGATAGCGCTAAGCCGGGTATCCCGCTGAGACGGACAAAACCTCTGACAGCCCGGGTTAGTCATACAATTTCACTCGTTCAACCAGAAAACGGCAGGGTCCGGATTAGTAAGATGTTCGGGAAATGCCCCTCTGGCCCCTATATAAAATTGGTCTGCTGAGCCGGATTCCCCGATAACTGCGGAAAAACCATACCAAGAGGGGAAGCGGCGCAGAGCCAGAAATCCAGGCTGTGAAAAGACATAAAAATAATAATGCAAGAGGATGGTGTAAGGAGAGACTGTGCCAAAATATGTGAAGGATGAAGGAAGCCTGATCTGTATATGTATTGGAATACTGCAGACAATCCTGATTGTCAGTAAGAGGCTACGTTTTGTCCATTCATAACAAATACTCTTGTAATTCCTACAACAGAGGTTCTTTATTTTTTATATATATATGATACTCTCAGAGTCTCAATGTTTCAGGACACCCCGTTGTCCGGATGAAGTCCAGGAAACTCGATCATCCGGGATAGCGAGGTTCAACCTATTTTGCATTCATGCTACCTACGACTAACTAAATAGTATGTGAGGCGTCCCGGGACACCCCCCCCGGGCCTGGGCCCCCTGAACAAGGAAATCCACCGCGTCCGCCACATGCCTACCACTATCAACCCCTCGCCTGACCTAACATATGAAACTCCCCCCCCGACTTCCTCTCCCCATCAACAAAT